>OBUY01000012.1_pt1 | contig 138632 bp, 78 predicted proteins | sample 1475781 | NCBI WGS metagenome assembly OBUY01 (sample SAMEA2579912, study PRJEB22360) | human gut metagenome | biome: human gut; feature: human-associated habitat; material: faeces | place: Denmark | collected 2008/2010 | reverse complement strand
AAGACCAAACGGTCAACATCGGTGAAACACCAAAGGCTCAAGATTCAATTGGTAATGTCGGTGACCTTCCAAATGGAACTAAGTTTGAATTCAAGACACCAGTAGATACAGCAACTGATGGTGAAAAAGACGCAACAGTTGTTGTGACTTACCCAGATGGTTCAGTAGATGAAGTTCCAGTTAAGGTTACTGTTAAAACTCCAAGCACAGATGCGGATAATAACACACCAGTAGCGAAAGCACAAACAGTGACTCCAGGTTCAACCCCAAATGCACAAGATTCAATTGGTAATGTCGGTGACCTTCCAAATGGAACTACGTTTGAATTCAAGACTCCTGTGGATACAACAACTCCGGGAGATAAAGAAACAACAGTCGTTGTGACTTACCCAGATGGTTCAATGGATGAAGTGCCAGTCACTATCAAGGTTATTGATCCTCGCACTGACGCAGATAAGAACACGCCAGCACTTAAAGACCAAACGGTCAACATCGGTGAAACACCAAAAGCTCAAGATTCAATCGGCAATGTCGGTGACCTTCCAAATGGAACTACGTTTGACTTCAAGACTCCTGTGGATACAACAACTTCAGGAGATAAAGAAACAACAGTCGTTGTGACTTACCCAGATGGTTCAACGGATGAAGTGCCAGTCACTATCAAGGTTGTAGATCCTCGCACTGACGCAGATAAGAACACGCCAGCACTTAAAGACCAAACGGTCAACATCGGTGAAACACCAAAAGCTCAAGATTCAATCGGCAATGTCGGTGACCTTCCAAATGGAACTAAGTTCGAATTCAAGACACCAGTGGATACAACAACTCCAGGAGATAAAGAAACAACAGTCGTTGTGACTTACCCAGATGGTTCAACGGATGAAGTGCCAGTCACTATCAAGGTTGTAGATCCTCGTACAGATGCGGATAAGAACACTCCAGCAACAACTATTCCAGCGCCTAAGGCAGCTCCAGCTCCTATGATGCATAAACAAACCCCAGCATCATCTGCAGCGCCAGCTAATCCAAAAATGTCATCAGTTTCAACTGCTACTAAGAAACAAGCATTGCCTGAAACAGGTGATGATGCGTCTATGGCAGCTATGGCTCTCGGAGGAATCCTTGCGGCAGCTGGACTTGGTTTGGCAGGAAAACGCAAAAAAGAAGACTAAAATAGTAAAAAAGGTCAAAACCCTCAATATAGTTAGTTAGACTATTTCAGTTTTCGAAAAAGAGACTCATCCCGAAAGGGGTGGGTCTCTTTTGTGTGCTTTTGAGAGTAAGTATCATATTAAAATATTAGATAAAAAGAGTGGAAACAGCTAGGTCATAGACGTTCTAAAGATTGGATGGCGATTGGTTTTGATTCAAGATACTTAAACTGATAGAAAATACTATGTATACTAATCCTATTATGAAACGGTTTAAGAACTTTCATAGAGACTGAGTCTCAGATGAAAAATAGTTTTTTATATTGATTAAAAATTAGAGAAAATACTTGCCTAAATATTAAAAAAAGGATATGATAGACTTCGGAAGAAGGTTAATAAATGCATAAAGTGCGTGTTTATTCGATAACGTCTTTGTTTTTGACGTGCCTTTGGGGTACAACGATTAACAAATAGGAAGTTTATGAATGAAACAAGCAAATCATGTTGTTGAAAAAGTGACAAAATACGCCATTCGTAAGTTGTCAGTAGGTGTTGGACCAGTTGCTATTGGAACATTCTTAATAGCAGGTGGTCTTTTCGTGTCTAAACCTGTTGAGGCAGACCAAGTCAGCGCTGATGCTTCAGTGCATTTGGCCTATGTCACAGAAAATGAATTGACACCAGCAGAGCAGAAACAAGTGGTCCATGCCATTCCTAAGGACTATCAAAATGAAGATACGTTTTATTTGGTCTATAAACGTAAGGGAAACACGCAAGCTACCTTACCTCAAACAGGCAGTACAGAATGGGCGGCGACAGGTTTAGGGTTGGCAACAGCAAGTATGGCTATCCTTCTGTTTTCAAAAAAACACCGTAAAAAACTTATTGGTCTGGTTTTGATCGGGGCTACAGGTCAAACTCTCTTTATGCCGGTTGAAGTGCTTGCTTTGCAAAATAAGGAATTGCGTGCTTTTAATCAGACCGTGGCAGTTGCTAGTGCAGAGGATTTGGCTAAGGGTGTTATCACCATCGATGGTTACGAATATGTTGGTTATCTTCGTTACTCCGCGAAACCTGAACTTGAACAGCCTTTAGAGACAGTTTTTAAAGGGCTTGAACCATCCATAAAAGACGATAAGGCACCAAAGCAAGAATCCACTGATAAAGAAACGACGGAAAAAAGTTGGCAAAAGGGTAGTCAGGAAATCGGGCACGAGGGAGAATCTCTCGTTCAACCAAGTGTTCCTGAAAACAGTGCGCCAACAAGTGCTAAAGGCACGCAGGAAGTTGGCCACGAGGGTGAAGCGACTGTCCAACCAGCCGCCCCGGAATATACCGGTCCAATCAGTGCCAATGGCACACAGGAAGTTGGTCACGAAGGGGAGGCTGCTGTTCAGCCTGTCAATCCCGAGTATACGGGTTCAATTAGTAGCGATACTGTAAGCGCTAATGGCACGCAGGAAGTTGGTCACGAAGGTGAAGCTTGGGTTCAGCCAGCTACACCAGAATATACAGGCCCAATCAGTGCTAATGGCACGCAAGAAATTGGTCACGAAGGGGAGGCTGCTGTTCAGCCTGTCAATCCCGAGTATACGGGTCCAATCAGTAGCGATACTGTAAGTGCTAATGGTACACAGGAAGTTGGTCACGAAGGTGAAGCTTGGGTTCAACCAGCAGCGCCAGAATATACAGGCCCAATTAGTGCTAATGGTACCCAAGAAGTTGGTCATGAGGGCGAGGCGCTCGTTCAACCAGCCGCCCCGGAATATACCGGCCCAATTAGCGCCAACGGTACTCAAGAACCAGGCCACGAAGGCGAAGCCCTTGTTCAACCTGCTAATCCAGATTATACCGGTAAACTAGAAGCTAAAGGAACCCAAGAACCAGGCCATGAAGGCGAAGCCACTGTTCAGCCAGCCAATCCAGACTATACCGGCAAACTAGAAGCTAAAGGTACTCAAGAACCAGACCATGAAGGTGAAGCCCTGGTCCAAGCTGATAACCCTATTCATACCCCGGTTGTAGGAAGTATCACAGAGACTGAAACGCAAGCCATTGATTATCCTATCGAAGTTATCACTGATGATAGCAAGTATGTGGATGAAGAAGTTGTCGAACAAGAGGGGCAAAAAGGTAGCCAAGAAATCCAGAAGATTTACCAAACCATTGATGGTGTCAAGGTTGGTGAACCAACTATTGTGTCAGGTAAGGTTATCGAGGTGCCACAACCTAGAAAAATCCGTCGTGGTAGCAAGTCTCTAGACGGAACAACGACTGAAGAATCTATTGTAGAGCTTCCATTTAAGGAAATTATCCAAGAGGATGATAGTCTTGAAAAGGGCACTCTTAAGGTTGTTCAAGAAGGCCAAAAAGGTCAAAATAAAATCACCAAGGTCTATAAGACCTATAAAGGGAATAAGACGTCTGAGGCACCAACTATCACTGAGACCGTGCTCGTTCCTGTTCAAGACCGTATCGTTCATAAAGGAACTAAGGTGTCAGAAAAGCCTGTGCTTACACTGACACAGATTGACAAAGATGATTTGAGTCGCAGTGCTAAACTGAGCTACAACTTGACTAATCCAGGTTCAGCAACCATTACGACTATTAAAGCGGTCCTTAAGCAAGATGGACAAGTTGTCCAAACGCTTGATATTCCTAGCACGACCTTGACTGCTGACCTAACCAACTTAGCTTATTACAAGCCTTATACACTTACAACAACCATGACCTTTAATCGTGGCAATGGTGAGGAAAGTCAAGTCTTGGAAGACCAAACCATCCAACTTGACCTCAAGAAAGTTGAGATTAAGGACCTTGCCCGTACAGATTTGATTAAGTATGACAATCAAACAGAAGTGGATGAGACCCGCCTGACAGCTGTGCCTCAGGATCTCACGAATTACTACTTGAAGATGACTTCGGCAGATCAGAAGACCACTTACTTGGCAGTTAAGTCTATCGAAGAAACAACAGTTGATGGCAAAGCGGTTTATAAGGTGACTGCAGTGGCGGACAATTTGGTGCAACGGGACGCCCAAAATCACTTTGCGCAAACCTATAGCTACTACATTGAGAAACCAAAGCCTAGTCAAGCTAATGTTTACTATGATTTTGGTGAGTTGATCAATGCCATTCAGGCTAATCCATCAGGTGAGTTTAGACTTGGTCAAAGCATGAGTGCTCGCCACATCGTTCCAAATGGCAAGTCATACGTTACCTCAGAATTTACTGGTAAGTTGATTAGTGATGGTGACAAACGCTTTGCCATCTATGATTTGGAGCACCCATTGTTTAATGTCATCAATGGCGGAACTATCAAGAATGTCAACTTTGAAAATGTAGACATCAATCGCCCTGGTCAAAATCAAATCGCAACCATTGGATTTAACCTTAAAAACAAAGGTCTGATTGAAGATGTTAAGGTGACTGGTTCAGTGACCGGTAACAATGACGTTGCAGGTATTGTCAATAAGATTGATGAAGATGGTAAGATTGAAAATGTCGCCTTCATCGGTAAGATTAACTCTGTTGGTAATAACTCAACAGTTGGTGGGGTTGCTGGCTCAAACTACATGGGATTTGTTAACAGAGCCTATGTGGATGCGACTATTACGGCCAATAATGCCAATGCCAGTATGCTGGTACCATATGTCACCTACATGCTTAATAGCTGGAAGTCAGGAACCAAGGCTAGAGTAACAAACTCAGTAGCTAAAGGTGTGCTTGATGTTAAAAACACAAGATATGTTGGTGGTATTGTTGCCAAGACTTGGCCTTACGGAGCTGTTCAAGACAACGTTACCTATGCCAAGGTTATCAAAGGTCAAGAAATCTTTGCTTCTAATGATGTGGATGACGAAGATGGTGGACCTCATATCAAAGACCTCTTTGGCGTTATCGGCTATAGCTCTGCCGAAGATGGCACTGGTAGAGATACCAAGAGTCCGAAAAAACTCAAACATTTGACTAAGGAAGAAGCTGATAAGCGTGTTGAAGGCTACAAGATCACAGCTGATACATTTGTTAGTGAACCTTACGATTTGAATACTCTTAACAATGTTTCTAGTCCATCAGACTTCGCCAATATTCAAGATTATAAGCCTGAATATAGCAAGGCTTACAAGAATATCGAGAAACTTCAACCCTTCTATAACAAAGATTATATTGTCTATCAAGCAAACAAACTGGCTAAAGACCATAACCTGAATACCAAAGATGTGCTCTCAGTGACCCCAATGAAAGACAGTAATTTTGTCACAGATTTAAGTGATGCTAACAAGATTATTGTTCACTATGCTGATGGTACAAAAGATTACTTCAAGCTTTCAGATAGTTCCGAAGGATTGAGCAACGTTAAGGAGTACACTGTTACTGGTTTGGGTATCACGTACACCCCAAATATCGTTCAAAAAGACCACTCAAGCCTCATCAACGGTATTGTCAATATCCTTAAACCGATTGAGTTGCAGTCTGACCCGATTTACCAAAAACTAGGTCGTACCGGAGGAAACAAGGTCAATGCTATTAAGAATCTTTACTTGGAAGAAAGCTTTGATGCTGTTAAGGCTAATTTGACTAACCTTGTCACTAAGCTGGTTGAAAATGAGGACCATCAACTCAACCAATCACCTGCTGCCCAACAAATGATTCTTGACAAGGTTGAGAAAAATAAAGCTGCCCTCTTGCTAGGTTTGACCTACTTGAATCGCTACTATGGTGTGAAATTTGATGATGTCAATATCAAGGAACTCATGCTCTTTAAACCTGATTTCTATGGTAACAATGTGGATGTTCTTGACCGCTTGATTGAAATTGGCTCTAAGGAAAATAATATCAGTGGTTCAAGAACATACGATGCTTTCGGTGAAGTTCTAGCTAAATATACTAAATCTGGAGATTTAAACGACTTCCTCAACTACAATCGAAAACTCTTTACTACTATTGATAACATGAATGATTGGTTCATTGATGCGACTAAGGATAAGGTCTATGTTGTCGAGAAAGCTTCTCAAAACCAAGGTGTCGGCGAGCACAAGTACCGTGCTTATGATAACTTAACCCGTGGCTTGCATCGAAAGATGATTCTTCCTTTGTTGAATCTTGATAAGACACAGATGTTCTTGATTTCTACTTATGACACCATGTCTTATGGTACAGCCAATAAATACAACACGACCTTGGAGAAATTCAAGCCTGAGATTGATTTGGCTGCTCAACGTCAAATTAACTATCTTGATTTCTGGCAACGATTGGCTACCGATAAGGTTAAGGACAGATTGTTCAAGGATATTGTCATTCCGGTCTGGGAAGGTTACTATGTCTGGGGTCATGGTTGGCCAGGTTGGCCAGATCGCTACGGCCAATTTAAAGACAGTAAAGATATCTATGCGCCAATTCGTGAAATCTATGGCCCAGTCGGCGAATACTATGGAGATAATGGTGCTGTGGCTGGTGCGTATGCGTCTATTTACGACAATGCCTACGATAACCGTGCCAAGGTAACCTTTATCATGTCTAATGTGGTTAGTGAGTACGGAGCCTCTGCCTTCACGCATGAAACGACCCACATCAATGACCGTATTGCCTACTTTGGCGATTATGGTCGTCGTGAAGGAACAGACGTTGAAGCTTATGCCCAAGGTCTTCTTCAATCACCAGCTACTCAGGGTCACCAAGGTGAATACGGAGCACTAGGACTCAATATGGCCTTTGAACGCCCTAATGATGGTAATCAATGGTATGACACAAATCCAAACAAGTTGAATTCACGTGAAGCCATCGACCGTTACATGAAGGGTTACAATGATACCCTCATGCTTCTTGACTCACTTGAAGGGGAAGCGGTCCTTAGTCAAGGCAACCGGGACCTCAATAATGCTTGGTTCAAGAAGGTCGATAAGGAAATGCGTGGTAGCAGCAAGAATCAATACGATAAGGTTCGTCCTTTGAACAACAGTGAAAAGGCTATTAGCTTGACCTCTATTGATGACCTTGTGGACAACAACTTCATGACCAATCGTGGACCGGGCAATGGTGTCTATAAACCAGATGATTTCGCTTCTGCCTATGTCAATGTGCCTATGATGTCTGCCATTTATGGCGGAAATACCAGCGAGGGTTCTCCTGGTGCCATGTCCTTCAAGCATAATACCTTTAGACTTTGGGGTTATTATGGTTATGAGAAAGGCTTCCTTGGTTATGCGACTAACAAGTATAAACAAGAAGCCAAAGCAGCCGGTAAGAGCACTCTAGGTGATGACTTTATCATCAGCAAGATTTCTGACGGTCAGTTCACCTCTCTAGAAGCCTTCAAGAAGGCTTACTTCAAAGAAGTGAAAGCTAAAGCGTCACATGGTATGACACCAGTAACGATTGATGACACAAGTGTTGCCTCTTACAATGATTTATTGACCTTGTTCAAGGATGCTGTTGCCAAAGATGCAGCAAGTATCAAGACGGATAAGAATGGTAATAAGTCAGTGTCAACAAGTCATACGACTAAACTCAAAGAAGCTGTCTACAAGAAACTCTTGCAAGAAACAGATAGTTTCACAAGATCTATTTTCAAATAATAGCTCAAAGAATCCCTCTTGGAAAACATCCAAGGGGATTTTTGAGTCTTGTCAAAAAATTAGCGGAGAGAGGTATTTCCTATCATTAGATTGGCAATGGGGAAAGCATAAGGCTAGGCTGTCAATGACCTTTCTTGTATCTTTTAATCTCTATCATAAAAAGGACATAAAAGAGTAGTATTGAGACGAATTTTTAATAAATACGGTCTGCTTATGAAAGTCTTTTGAAAATTATAAAACTGACAAAGTGGTTCATTTTGGAAAGTTGTGGTTAGAACGCTTTGATAAATCAAAGGATTTAGATAAGAGACAAAGATTAATGTTTTCTAAGAAAAATTAAATTCACAAACAATTATTAGTATATATTTGACAATTTAATAATTATGGTATAAAATGGAAGACGTATATAAAGTAATTTGGATATTGAGGAATTTTATTACTATGAGAGATATGTTTAATAAACGCCAACATTTTTCATTACGGAAATACAGCTTTGGTGTAGCCTCTGTTCTTTTGGGAGTTTCAATCTTTTCAAATGCACAGGGCGCACAAGCTGATGAAACGGTAGCACCAGCTACTACAGGTATGGCAACAACTGCTGAACCTGATGTGGTTGTAGAACAGTCAACACCGGCAGCGGCATCAACGGCCCCAACAACAGAAAACGCACCAAGCTCAGTGTCAACTGTGGCTTTGGCCAGCGAACAGCCCCAATCAGCAGCACCAGCCAGCCAGGCAACTTCGACTAGTCAAACAGCAGCTAGCTCAGAAGTAGCGTCACATGCTGCTTCACAAGCTAGCTCTGAGTCTGCAACAGCGCAAGCAACTTCAGTGGCTACAAGTGCACAAGCCCTTAGCTCAACAGCAGCTACTGAGGCTCCTGTAGCTGATCAAGTGTCAGCTCAAACGACTGGTGCAGCCACTTCAGTTGCAACAGCAACAGAAGCTACTAGCACAGAATCAAAGGCTGTTAATAGCGCCCTTAAAGTAGCTACAAGCGAGTTGGCTGTGACAAGCAGCGAATTAAACGCAGCCGAAGCTAGTCTTAACTCTGAAAACCTCATCAATGCTATGGGACTTGCAGTCGCAAATCGTGACCTTCGTCCAGTTGATGCACTCACTGTTTTGACCAATGCTGGAGCAGGCTCAACCAACCCTGACTTGACTAACCTTGGGTACAAACTACCTTACTTACCGGAACAACAACAACATTTTGTTAGTATTGATTACATCAATCATCTTAAGGTAGGTCGTGATAATAAGGGAATCATGAGGGCATATGACTACATTGATAATGCGACAGGCAGCTACATGGTTGTTGTTAATTATGCTAACCTTGGTATTATTGATTATGTGGATGAAGCTGGTAACAAGATTCCAAACTCTTCAACCTACCGTATTAACAACTCAACTGAAACAATCACAGCAAACGGTAAAACTTACAATAAAATCTATGATGCCGGTATAACAGAACTTCCACCAGTGCCAGCAGGTTACCGTATCAAGTACGCATCTGCTGATAAGTCTAGAGCTAATGCTTATGTTGATGTTTTGAAAGCAGAACGTCAATATGATTATGTTAACGGTATTGCAACGATTCGCTCAAATCGTTCTTGGGCTTACAATCAAAGCCGTGTCGTTGACCTCGTTCAATTTGCCAATGGCGCTCAAGGTTTAGATGCTTCTATTGATGCTAATGGTGGCGGTCAATATTTGGCACCAGGTTACCATTACCACATTATCGTTGAAAAAGACACTAAAGATGTGACTAAGGCAACCAGTCAAACCGTTAGCTACACAGGTGCTGATGCTAAGACACCAGCTGCTAACACTCAAAACGACTTTAGCTTTAGCGGTAAAGAAGATCCTACAACTAACACAACAACTTGGACAGCAAGGAGCCATACTTACGGCACAGTTAAGACTCCAGTTGTGACTGGCTACTATGCGGATAAAGCAGTAGCAGGTGGTAAGAAAGTTACTCCAGATGCCCCAGATGCAACTGATACAGTGACTTACAAGGCCTTTGGTAAATTCATTGCCGTTGATGAAAATGGCAATCCAATTCCAGGTGTCTCAACAACTGCTTATACAAACGATCCAGATGATGCGACTAAGATGATTGCCATCGACAAGACAATTCCAAGTATCGCTGGTTACACTGTTAAAGCCATTCCAGCCTCTCCATCAAATCCTGGTGAAGATACACGTGTCGTTTACGTAGCTATCGTTAACGATGTGACTAAAGCTACTAAACAAACGGTTACCTTCCAAGGTGCAGGTGACAAGACACCAGCTGCAGATGTAAAATCTGACTATACTTTTGTAGGTAAGGATAACCAAGCAACTGGTAAAGTGACTTGGAATGAAGCTAGCCACACCTATGCTAGCGTTAAGGTTCCTGTTGTAACAGGTTACTTTGCTGATAAAGCCCTAGCAGGTGGCAAGACAGTTACTCCAGATGCTCCAGAAGCAACTGATACCGTAACTTATAAGGCCTTTGGTAAATTCATCATTGTGGATGAAAATGGCAATCCAATTCCAGGAGTTTCAGATACTGCCTACATCAATGATCCTAACGATCCAACTAAGATGATTGCTGTTGACAAGAACTTGCCAACTATCCCAGGATACACTGCTAAGGTTGTACCTGCGACACCAGGTGATTTGTCTAGCGATACTAAGGTTGTCTATGTTAAGAATGACCAAAAAGCAAGTGTCACTTATCGTGATGAAACTGGTGGTTCAACGCTTGAAACTGTTGCTTTGGCTGGTAAATCTGGCGAAGCGGTTGGTTATTCAACAGCTGAACGTATCAAGCACTATCAAGAACTTGGCTATGTTCTTGTGACAGATGGTTACCCAGCTGGCGCAACATTTGATTTGGACAGTGCAGTAGATCAAGCTTGGACAGTAAGCTTCAAGCGTGTCGCACTTGACTTTAATCCAGATGATGCTCATGAACCAGGTACACCAATCTATCCTAACCAACCAAATGGTCCAAAATGGCCTGCTAAAGATGCCTACCTCAAGGATGTGACTTATACTGTTCATTATGCAAGTAAAGACAGCCATGCGAAATTGCCAGCAGACAGTGTTCAAAAGGCACAATGGAAACGTTCATTGACCCTTGATTCTGTAACAGGTGATATTCTTACAACTGGTGAATGGAAGGCCGATAAGACTAAATTTGATCTCGTCCTCACACCTTTGGTTAATGGTTACTTCGCTGATAAAGGCCGTGTAGCTGCTCAAGATGTTACTATGGACAGCAAGGTTGAAACGGTTACTTACACTAAATTTGGTAAGATCATTCCTGTTGACGAAAAAGGTAACCCAATCCCAGGTGCTGAAGGAATCGCTTACACAAATGACCCTAATGACCCAACCAAGGCTGCTATGACGCTTGTTCCTGAGATTAAAGGTTACAAGGCTGATAAGACTGGTGTGACACCAAGCAATCCTGGTGAAGATACTAAGGTTGTTTACAAGTTGGTCAATGCAGAACCTGCTAAACCAGCAGTTAACAAAGAAGTTGGTACTATCGTTGTTATCTACCGTGACGAGTATGGTAACCAAATCAAGATGCCGCTTGTAATCACTAACTCTGTTGGTGCTGATGTTAACCTTCACGGCGACCGTTACATCTACCGTAATGGTGTGAAATACGAATTGATTCGTCAAGAAGGTAAATCAACAGACAAGATGACTGAAGGTCAAACAGTTGTTACTTACATCTACCGCAAGGTTGAAGATGGTTCAACACCTTCAACTGCTAATGGTGGAAGCTCAACTTCTAAAGCTGTTAAAGCAACTTCAAACGGTGCTAAAGGATCTAAGGGTTCAGGCTCAGCAGCTGATGGTGCTTCAGACGGTAAAGGTTCAGATAAGAAGAAATCTGGAAATAAAGATAGTAAGAAGGCAGATGGTTCTGATAAAGCTAAAGAAGGCGATGAACAATTGCCAGTAACAGGTGACTCAGGTAACAACCTCGAAGCGATGGGTGTTGTTGTCATGGGACTCATGACTGGACTTGCAGCTATGAACCGTCGTAAAAAACAAGACTAAGATTTCCTTTCTTATCTCTCATAAATACTAAAAAACTCTTTCGAGTGTGAATTGCTCGGGAGAGTTTTTTTGTCTTTACAGATAAAAAGCAAGAAACGTCACTAAGTTTGTGACTCTTTTAAGCAGTATTCAGCTTGATAAGGTACAATAGAGTAAGACAAAACGAATGAGGAGACTGTCATGAAGTTTTTACATACGTCAGATTGGCATGTGGGGCGAACGCTCAATGGCTGGTCTTTGTTGGAGGAGCAAGAGTGGGCTTTTCAACAGATTGTGGATTTGGCTATTAGCGAAAAAGTGGATGGGGTCATCATTGCTGGGGACCTCTATGACCGTGCGGTTCCGCCTGTGGATGCCATTAAGCTTTTTAATAGGACCTTGGCCCGTTTAGTCTTAGAGGAGCAGATTCCTGTTTATACTATCAGTGGCAATCACGATGGGGCTGAACGTTTGCATTTTGGGCGAGACTTTTTTCAACCTCAAGGTCTTCATTTGAGCACACGTTTAGAGGAGGCTTTTGAGCCTATTGAGTTGGAGGCTTGCCAGATTTTCCTCCTTCCCTTTATTGATCCTATTGATGCTCGTATTTATTATAAAGACGATGAGAATAAGGAAATTCAGGGGATTGGTGATGCCTTGGCCTATATTCTCCAGGGTATGGAAAAAGCCTTTGATCCTGACAAGGCCCATATTTTGGTGACGCATTTTGCGGTTTCTAAGAAGGATGACCAAGATGGTCAAAGTCTTCGAGAACTGATGCTTTCTGAAACCAGCAATACGGTAGGTGGTCTTACCAATGTGACCAGTGATCTTTTCAAGGCTTTCGATTATGTGGCCTTAGGGCATATCCATACGCGCTTTGCCAGTCCTACCCAGTGCGTGCAATATTCAGGTAGCCCAGTTGCCTTTAATGTCAAAGAAGCCAAGCGTAGGGAAGAAAAAGGTGTCTATATTGTTGAGGTGGATGCGTCTGGTGCCTTGTCTCAGACCTTCCATCCTATAGGGGTCAGACGTCCAATTGTGGCCTTGCAGGCGCCTTTTGAAACCTTGGTGGCACCCGAATTTTATAAGGAGCAGCCTTGTCAAAGGGCTTGGTTTGCCTTTGATATTCAACTGTCCAGTCGTAAGGAATTAGAGGGAGTCAATGTGCGTGCCCGTTTGGAAGAAATTTATGGGACAGACATTGTGGAAATCACCTTCAGTCGTCTTGGTGATGTCAGGGAAGAAAGCTTGACTGTAGATCAGCACTTAAAAGATTTGGAAAAGCAGTCGCCGCAGGAAATTGTCTCTGACTTTTACCAGACAGTGACTGGGGGCGATGTCTTGTCTGAGAGACAAACTGCCCTTGTGGAAAGTATTTTTGAGGAGATTGGGAGGAGCCGACAATGAGACCAGTTCAGTTAGAATTGACCAATTTTGGACCTTATCGTAAGGAAGTCATCAATTTCACCCAGTTTGACCATGCTCCCCTCTTTTTGATAGGTGGAGACACGGGGGCTGGTAAGAGTACCCTCTTTGATGCCATGACGGTAGCCTTGTTTGCGACGACCAGTGGTGATCGTAATGTTGAGGAGATGCGGTCGACCTTCGCTGGTCCAGAGGACGACTTGACCAAGGTGACTTTTTACTTCCAACAAGGCAAGCATCTTTATCGCATTGAGCGTGTTCTCCAGCAGGAGAGGGCCAAGCGAGGCGGTGGCACGACCATGCAAAAAGCAACAGCTTCTCTAGTCATTGTGGATAAGATTGGGGGTCAGGAAATTGAAAAACTTGGTGATAAAATCAAGGAAGTTGGTGAGCAGATTGAGCAGATTTTGGGGCTCAATGCCGAGCAGTTCAAGCAGATTATACTTCTTCCGCAAAATGATTTTAGTCGTTTCTTGAAAGAAGATTCCAAGACCAAGACCCAAATTTTGAAGAAAATCTTTGGAACAGGTATTTTTGACCGTTTTCAAAAGAGCTTGGAAGAGCGTCTTCGTCAGAGCAATAAGGATATGGATAAGCGTCAGGCTCAGCTAAATGGTCATTTTGCCAGTCAGGTGTGGTCTGAGGAGGAATTAGCCGTCTTGGCCCAAACGCCAGCCTCTGAAAAATTGGCACGCCTTGAAGAACTTCTGTCTCAGCGCCAAGAAAGTCTTAAGGAGCAGAAAAGCATCTTGAAGGATGCCCATGAGGACTTGACTAAACTGCAGAAAAGCTTGCAAACTGCTCAAGATTTGGCAAAGATTTTTCAAGAATTGGAGCAAGCCAAGGAGCGTTATCGTCTGGAAATTGAGGAAGGTGCTCAAGAACAGGCAGTGGCTAAAGCACACCTAGAGGAATTGCAGTTTGCTCAAGGCTTACAAGAAACCATTAGTAGCTTGAAGCAGTATCAGAAGCAGTTGTTGCAATTAGAACAAGACCTTGAAATTGCGCAGGAAGCTTTAAGTGTCAAGGAGCAGGCTTTTGAGGACGTTAAGGCTCAAAAAGAGGCACTTGCAGCTCAATCTGAGGCTTTTCTTCAAAAAGAAGAAAAGCTGGAAGCTTGGAAAGAGGACGTTATTTATGCCCAGAGTCTGGCCCAAGAGCAGGAGAAAATCAAACGTTCAAGAACTAACTACAAGCAGTTGGAAGGAACTTATCAGCAGGCTTCGAAAGAGATTGAGAAGCTTAACCAGTCCTTGTCAGATTTGGAGGCCAATCGTCTTAGTGTAGATAGCTTGCATGAGGCCGAAAAACTCCTCCAGTCTGTGGACTACAGTGTGGAAAAACAACTGGCTCAGGACCTGAAAGAAATAGAGGACTTGAATCAGGGGTTGGAAAAGACCGACAAACGTCATCAAAGGCTGTCTTTGGAGATTGACCAAGCCCAAGAAAGCCTCAAGAAATTGGAAGCAAAGTTAGCAACCACTTTAGCTTCACGTCGTCAGCTCATGATTGCCCAACTCCAAGCAGAGTTAGAGGATGGACGGCCATGTATGGTTTGTGGTGCTCTGGAACATCCTAAGGTTGATGGAGCACAAGCTGATGAAGCGGCTTTGAAGGATCTCATGGACCAGGTGGAGAAGCTTCAAGTTCAAAAAGAAAAGCAAGTCGCTACCTTGTCAAATCGTCAGGCTACCTTTAGCGAGGTCGAATCTAAACGTCATGACCTGCTTGATCAAGTGGCAAAAGCTGAGCAAACACTGGAAGAGCATTACCAAGAACTGAAGGAACAAGTTGAAGGTCAATTTGAATTTGAGTTTGCTGAGAGCTATGAGTCCAGTCATGGACAAAACTTGTTAAAACAAGTTAAGCAGCATTATCAAGAACTCCAAACACGCTATGATAAGGAAGAGACAGATTATGTCCGATATCAAGATGAGATAGGTAAAGCTCAAGAAAAGACGACAGATTTAACTAAGAGCTATCAAGAGGCCAAGGCGGCGCTTGACCAAGCTAGGGAGCGCCTAGAGGACTTGCAGAAAGCTCATCCAGAGCTAGAGTCCGTAGAGGTTTGTCAAGACCGTATTGCACATGCCAAGCAGGAATTGGCTCTTTATGAGAAGCAGGTCAAGGAGAATGGTGAAGCCTACAACCAACTTCATGCCGATATTAGAGAAATCAGGGGGCAACTTGGGACCATAACCACTTCTAAAGAAAAAGCCAATAAAGATGTACAGCGTTTATCGGCTGAATTAGACCAAAGTCTTAAGGCTGAAGGAGCTCTCACCAATGACCTAGAGCAAATTCAGCTCTGGCTACTTGAGGTTAACCATCAAGCGATTCCTAAGCTCCAGTCTCAATTGACAAGCTACCAAACTCTTAAACAAGAGTTGAAGGCGCAGATTGTCAAGGATCTAGAGCTTCTCAAAGACCAAGAAAAACCAGATTTAGATAGTCTAGGGCAAGCAGTAAAGGCTAGTCAGGAGAGCTACGATAAGCAGTTGGCTCAGGTGTCCGTTATGGAAAAAGGTCTTAAGGATGCGACGGCTACCTACCAAGCTGCCAAAACCCTTCAAGACAGCAACCAAGAGGCCTTCAAGGCCCACCAAGAACTCAGCGACTTGGTCAAGGTGGTTAAGGGAGAAAATACGTCTCTTACTGGTCGTCTTAATCTGGAAGTTTACGTCATCCGTCAGTATTTCCAACAAATCTTGGATTATGCCAATGCCAACTACATCGGTCTCTTAACGGATAATCGGTACTCCTTTGTCCTGAGTGAAGAAGGACGTAGGGCGCGTGATCACTTTGGCTTGGACATCAACGTCTATGACCAATTGACAGGTAGCGAGCGTTCCGTCAAATCCTTGTCTGGTGGTGAGACCTTTATCGCTGCACTGGCTATTGCCCTATCCCTCTCAGAAGTCGTGCAAAATACAAGCAAGGGTGCCGTTGTTGAAGCCCTCTTCATCGACGAAGGGTTCGGGTCACTAGACAAGGAAGCCCTGACCAAGGCTATTGCCGTTTTGGAACAAATCGGTAAAAATCGCATGGTCGGTGTCATCAGCCACGTGGACGACATGAAAGAAGGGATTGCCCAACAACTAGCCATCATTAAGTCGCACGACGGTAGCAGTCGCATTAAAATTGTGGATAAGGGTTAAGGGGAGTAGAGAGATTAAGAACCTCCACCAAAATTTTTTAACCATTCTAAGAGATAGTTGTCATCTGACCTATCTCTTTTTCTAGTCCCTTGTTAGAATCGTCCCAACTGTCAGTTTTTTCTGAAAATAAAAGGAAATAATGTTGCAAAAAATTCCTCATATAAAAGTTAATCTATTAGAAAATTAAGTGATTGTATGATATAATCTAATATGGTTAAGTCTCGTTAAAATCAGGGAAAAGGATATAGAAAGTGCTGACAGTCCTTATCTTTTGTGACTGCAGAAACTGCTGTTAACCTCTTAAACAGGTTCTTGTGAAGAGGGAGCTGTTTGAGACAGAACACTAATACTAGCTAGAAGAAATAAGACATAAAAATGACAGAAAAAATTTCCGTAATTATACCCGTTTACAATGTAGAAAAGCAGATTCAGACCTGTTTAGACAGCGTTTTAGGTCAAACCTATCAAAATCTTGAAATCATTCTCATCAACTATGGGTCAACAGATAATAGTGATACGATTTGTCGTAGATATGCTGCTCAGGACTCACGTATTCTTTATTTTAAAAAGGATAACGGTGGACTTTCAGATGCCCGTCATATTGGTATCCGCCAAGCTAAGGGTGACTATGTGACTTATGTGGATGCGGAAGATTGGGTTGAGTCAACCTATTTGGAAGACCTCTATAGCAAGCTTTTGGCTTATGAGGCTGATATTGCTGTGGCCAATTATAGTGTCTATAAGGAATCGGAAAATCGCTTTTATTTTCACATCAAAGATGAAGACTATTATGAACAGGTTTATTCGCCGGCTCAGATTATAGACGGCCTCTTTGAAGAAACTAACAACATTAATATCGCCCTGATTTCTGCGACTGGGAAACTCTACAAGCGTTCTTTGTTTAACGACTTGCTTTTCCCTAAAGAACATGTGGGAGAGGACGGCTTTTTCAATCTTAAGGCCTATCTCATGAGTGAGCGCACGATTTACCTTAACAAGGGTCTCTATATTTATCGTGAGAGTCCTGAGATGCCATCGGCGACTTGGATGCAGGACTGGATGATGACCTTGGTTTACGCCATGGAAGAGCGCTTGGCTATTGTGGCTAGTCATGGTTTCCCTATGGAAAAATACATGATTACCTACCGTCAGATGCTGGCTGCTTGCCTGAAAAATGTGGAAGAGCAAGGGCTTACGCATTCTGATGCCTACCGCTCTATTCAGGAAAAATATCAGGTCTTACGCTTAGCGCCTCAACGTTATGAGACCAAAAAGCGTGCTATTGTCCTAGCGGCTAACTATGGCTATGTTGATCAAGTGCTTGCGACCATGAAGTCCATCATTTTTCACCATCGTAATATCCGTTTTTACTTGATTAACGATGATTTCTCACAAGAATGGTTCAGGGGGCTCAACCGTCATCTGGCTGCTTTTGGTAGTGAAGTGATTAACTGTCGTGTGGACAGTAGTCAGATCAAGCAATACAAGACTAATAGTAACTATGCCAGCTATCTCCGCTATTTTGTAGCTGATTTTGTGTCTGAGGAACAGGCACTGTATCTGGATAGTGATATGGTGGTTACGGGTTCACTGGAGGATCTTTTCACACTTGATTTGCAGGGTCGCCCTCTGGCTGCTGTTCGTGATTATGCTATTCAGGTTCAGGACCGTCAGTATATGTTTGATGCCGGGTTCATGGTAATTGATACTGCCTATTGGAAGCAGTACAACATGAGACGCCACTTAATTGACATGACCAGTGAGTGGCATGATAAGGTACCATTTGCGGAACAGTCTATTTTGAATATGGTCTTCCGTAATAACTGGTTGCCCCTGTCTTTCGACAATAACTATGCCGTCACCAAGTCAAGTTTGGCTGGTTTCCATTTGCCTAATGGACAATCTTATCCTAAGGTTCTACACTACGCCTCACATCGTAAGCCATGGCTGCCTTTAGCCTGTCAAGCTTATCGTGACGTTTGGTGGTTCTATGCCCAAATGGATTGGTCAGGGGTGGGTGATAATCCTGGCTTGCTACCGCTCTTAGAGGATATGATTTATCCGAAGGGGCGTCCATTTACCTGCCTGATTTATACCAATATTGCAGAAATTCCGCATTTGACAGATCTTATCTCTGCGCTTCCTAAGGTTCAGTTTAAGATTGCCTGTCGCCAGCATGTTTCAGATAAACTGGCACAATTAATTACTTATCCTAATGTGACAGTTTACTCAGCCATTGCAGGCTTAAATGGCTTAGACTTGGAGTTGGTTCATACCAGTGACCTCCTTTTGGATATTAACCCTGGAAGAAAGGTAGTGGAAATCCTTGATGCCTTTAGGTTCGAAAATAAACCCATTCTAGGCTTTGAGGATCTCAAGTCAACCAAACATAACCAACAGACCTACTCAAGAGATCGTTGGAAAGAGATGGCTGAGACCATTCGTCAAATGCGTAAGAAGAGCCTTTGATGCGGCTTTTGCTCGTTTGGATTTGGTATGAATAGGAAATAAAAAACTCAGTGACTTAGACAGAGAGTAATGTCTGTCTCGCCTTTCATAAGGTAAGATTAGCCTGTCTACAGAGGCAGGAAGTAGGAGTAATAGTGAAAAAAATTAGTCAATCGATAATTACCAAGCGTGTCTTATGGACCATCTTTTTCCTCTTCATTTATTGTGTAGGGAATCAATTGGTTCTTCCTTTTGTGGATTTGAAACATGCCAATATCTTTGGAGGAGTCATAGGTTCCTTGGCTTTCTCTAGTGCAATGATGGGAGGAAACCTCAGGTCCATGTCACTTTTCTCAGTGGGCTTGTCGCCTTGGATGTCGGCCATGATTCTTTGGCAGATGTTTTCTTTCTCTAAGAAAATGGGCTTAAAAAACCTCCCTATTGAAATTCAGGACCGTAGGCGAATGTATTTGACTCTAGCAATCGCAGTCGTCCAGTCCTTGGCAGTGTCCTTAAACCTGCCTATCGTCTCCGGGGTCAATGCTGGCCTCGCCATTTTTATGAATACGATTCTGTTGATTGCCGGGACCTTTTTCTTGGTCTGGCTATCGGATCTTAACTCTCTCTTTGGGATTGGTGGTTCCATTGTCATCTTGATGGCAAGTATGATGGCTAATTTGCCTTTCCAAGTCATGGAGAGTTTTGATAAGTTAGGTATCGGTTGGGATGTCTTTCTTCCCTTGATCCTGTTCAGTTTGGTCTTTCTCTATATTTCAGGAGTTGTCCAACGGGCCAGATATCGTATTTCAATTAATAAAATCAATATTCATAACCGCTTTAAACAGTATTCTTATTTGGATATTATGTTGAATCCAGCTGGAGGGATGCCTTTCATGTATGCCATGTCTCTAGTCAGTATTCCTCAGTACGTCTTTATGCTGATTCAATTTATCCATCCTGAAAACAAGTGGACCAGTGGTGCCATCAAGGCCTTGACTGTCGGGCAACCCATCTGGCTGGCCGTTTATATGGTTATGCTCTTCGTTCTCGGTTTAGCCTTTGCCTTTGTTAATGTCAGTGGTGAACAAATCTCTGAACGGATGCGCAAGTCGGGTGAATACATCTATGGTGTTTATCCGGGTCAAGAAACCAGTGCTTATATCAACCGTTTAGTTCTTAGGCTTGGCTTCATCGGTGCCCTTTACATGCTCTTTATGGCAGGGGTTCCCATGTTAGTTGTCTTGGTCAATCCAGATTATTTGCAACTGAGTATGATTCCAGGAACCTTCTTGATTTTTAGCGGTATGATTTACAATGTTAACGAGGAAATGAAAGCTTTGAAGCTCAACACTTCCTATACCCCACTTTTTGAAAATGTATAAAACACTCACCCCTCATGGGGTTGAGAGGTAGGCTGGTGACTTGTGATCGGTCTACCCCTCAATCTCAAGTATTGTGATGTAAAGACAATAAAGGAGAATTCATGTATTATTTTATTCCAGCTTGGTATGGGCAGACGGATGAATTTTGGAAGACGTCCATTGACCCTTGGTATCTGACACGTCAAAAAATTGAATTTGATGATAGTCTACACCAAGTCCGTATTTTTCAGGATGAGGAGCTGACTCCGCAGCTCTTGCTTTTGGCCTACCAGCCGCATTTGCGTTATTTCTTGCACCGTCATGATGTCTTGGAAGTTAAGGCCACAGCCATCTTTGACTTGATTCAGGGAATTAGCGATGAAGCTATGCGAAACCTGCAGGTGACCGATTTGGACTGGCCTGAAGGCTCTACTTTTGTCTATACACCGTTTGCTATTGTGGTTCAATGTCAGCACAAGCGTTATGCCGAAATTGAGTTCGGTACTGAGGGCTTTATTGCCATGATTCGCTACTTTGATGAAGAGCAAATCATCCGTGAAGATGTCTATGATGACCGTGGCTTTGTTTCAAGTAGTCTATATTTTGAAAATGGTCAACCAATCTATCGCAATTACCTAAATGCAAAGGGAATTTGGCAGCTTTGTCACTTCTTTGATGGACGTGGGATTGTGGCTAATCCTAGAACAGACGGCCGCTTTAATAAGAGTTACTACGGTGACCTTTCGGAAGTCATTTGGGAATTTTTGGATAAATTTTTGGCAGAAAAAGTGACGAATGAGGACCGTTTTGTTATAGCTTCAGACTTGCGTCACAACAAGCCCCTCTTTAATCACTTGCCAGCAGAAAATACCAAGATTTTGACCTGGTTTGCAGAACGAAATCAAGATGACAGTATTGATGCCTATGCAGGCTTTTTGCCGCAAGTGGACTTGTTGATTGCTGACCGCTATGATTACTTGGAGCAACTTCAGGTCGCCTATCCAGAAGAGGCCAAGAAGCTTAAACACATGGCTTCCTTTGATACCCGCTTGGCTTTGGGAACCAGTCAACGTGTCAAAGAGTCTAAGATTTTCTATCAGGTTGATTTGAATCAGTTGGATTTAGAGGCTATTTATCAAGTGTTAGCATTCGTAGCCAAGTATCCTAAGACTCGTGTTGAATTTGGGGCCTTTAATGCCAATCCAGAGCAACTTCAAAATTTGGAACATCAAGTTGAAAAAATGATTGACGAACGTTTTAGCTCAGAAGTCTTTGAAGAGGTTGTTGAAAGTAGTGGTGCGGAAAATAGATTGGAAGAAAACAATGAAATCATCAGTCGTTTTTCATTCCAAGACCTCCGTGACGAGACGGCTCTTATCAAGTCCCTTCAGTTTACACGACTCATTGTCGACTTGAGTAAGGAGCCTAACCGCTATACCCAAATCGCAGGAATTAGTGCCGGTATTCCACAGATTAACCGAGTGGCGTCTGAGTATGTGACCCATCAAGAAAATGGTTATATCTTGAAGCACTTGTCTGATTTTGAAAAGGGAGCTTATTACTATTTGGGTCAGTTGAACAACTGGAACCGTTCGCTTATCTACTCTATTGAGAAAATTAAGGAAAATACAGGAGACCGTTTGGTGCAAAAATGGGAAAATTGGTTGAAGGAGGAGCAGCATGGCCAAGGATAAACGCTTGAAAATACTACAAGTTGGATCAGCTAACTGGTCAGAAAATCAGGAAATTCCTGAAAATATGAATTGGTATTTTAGTCCTCTTGGTCAGCTAGAGACCTTGCAAGAAACCATTGAAGCTGACGAAATCAAGACTTTCACAGCAGTTCTTGTAGATAGTCCTGAAGGGCTCGAGGAATTGATGGCTATTAGAGAATGTTTGATTCCTCATACTGTTTTCTTTGACCAAACCATAAAAGTATCAGACGAGAGACTTCTTCAGTTTCTGAAGGAAATTTGCGCTGTTCCGACGGATTTTTCAAATCAAGGCCAGCTGATTATTACTCTTTCTAAAGCGCTTTTTTCAGGTCAATATGGGGATAAATTGTTTCCATTTAGGATTCAAGCCAACCCCAATTTCACGGGACAAGTGACTTATCATGGTTATGAGAGTGTGATTTTGTCAGGTGATTATGGTCAGGAGTATACGCCAGTTTTAGATTGGACCTATAATGTCAGAGCCAGCAAGGAAAATCCTATCGAGCTTTGGTTGGAATTTGAAAAAGAGGAGACTTGTGAGTGTCGCTTGATTCTCAATCTTTTGCCAGAAGGTTCGGTCGCAGGGATTTTTAAGACCTATATCGTTTCAGAAGAAGAAATGCGCAAGGGAGCCATTGTCCTTGATGAGGACACGACCTTCCTCCTGTCTGCTAGTCTTGAGATGAAAGGCCAAGGTCAGATTACTATCGGTGGGCTCCACCAACGTTTGACTCGTTTCCAATTCGGGAAATTTGTACTTGGTGGTGGAATTCTCCACGATAGCAAACGTCAGGAAATCAACTATTTCTTTTATCCTGGGGACTTCAAGCCACCTTTGTCAGTTTACTTCTCAGGTTTCCGTCCTGCCGAAGGTTTTGAAGGTTTCGGAATGATGAAGGGGATGGGAACACCATTCTTGCTCTTTTCAGACCCTCGTCTCCAAGGGGGAGCCTTCTATATGGGAACTGAAGAGCTTGAAAATAGCATCAAAGATACCATCCAACATTACTTGGACTATCTAGGCTTTGACAATAGTCAGCTCATTCTCTCTGGGATGTCCATGGGAACCTTCCCATCTATGTACTATGGTGCGGACTTTGAGCCTCACGCCATCATCATGTCTAAGCCTCTAGCCAATGTTGGTACTATCGGTAATCGTGCTAGACTTTTGGCGCCAGAGGTCTTTCCAACAGGAATCGATGTCTTGCATTTGCAGACAGGACGCTTGGATAATGAAGGTGTCGAGGCCCTTAATCAGAAGTTCTGGGATAAATTTGAAAAAGCAGACTTCTCAAATACAACTTTTGGTCTTTCCTACATGAAAGACGAGGATATGGATCCGACGGCCTACGAGGACATAACTAAGTCTCTCTATTACTCAGGGGCTAAGATTCTCAGCAAGGGAACGTCAGGTCGACACAACGATGATTCTTATACGGCGACAACTTGGTTTGTTAATTTTTACCGTATGATTTTAGAAAATGATTTTGGAAGGAAGGAGTAAGAATGTTCAGAAACAAGAAATCAGAAATCTTGTGGGGCTTAAACCACAAAGCCTACATGTATGGCTCAAAAATTGTTAAACGCCAAGATGGTTCTGTGCAATTTTACAATCCTTTGGTGCCATCAGGAACGGAAATCCAGTCTTGGGTGGCCATCCAAAACTATCAAGCTGGTCGTACCCAGCCTGCCCTCCCACTTTTGAAAAAAGGGCACAGTTATGATTTGACGGCCAATCTCGAAGCTGTCCCAACAGGCTCAGTCTTTTTGAAAGTCAGCTTTTTGGACCGTTATGACAATGAAATCAAACAGCTGATTGAAAAGAGTACCCACATGACCTTCGTATACCCTCACGAGGCCTATACCTACCGTATTTCCCTCTTGAGTGCTGGGGTCAAAGAGCTGGATTTCTACAACTTAAAACTGGAAGAAACAGGAGAAGAACATGTTTAAACAACTGAATCCTATTCTCCCTGTTAAGGAGATACTCAAGGAAATTAACGGCCTAGCCGATGAAATGGCTGGTTTGAGCAACCTTGAGTTGAAAAATAAAACGCAGGAATTTAAGGAGCGTTTGACTCAAGGAGAGAGCTTGGACGACCTCCTGCCTGAAGCCTTTGCGGTTGTTCGTGAAGCGGATAAGCGCGTGCTAGGCATGTTCCCTTATGATGTTCAGGTCATGGGAGGCATTGTCATGCACCAAGGCCATATCGCTGAGATGAATACCGGTGAGGGTAAGACCTTGACGGCTACCATGCCAGTTTACCTTAATGCCTTGTCAGGTGAAGGGGCTATTTTGGTTACGACCAATGAATACTTGGCAATCCGTGACGCCGAAGAAATGGGGCAGGTCTACGAGTTCCTAGGTTTAACGATTGGTGTTCCCTGTGTGGAAGGCAGCAATGAGATGGAACCGGCAGAAAAGCGTGCTATCTATCAATCAGACATCGTTTACACGACCAATTCTAGCTTAGGCTTTGACTATTTGATTGATAACCTTGCTTCTAACCAAGACGGGAAATACATGCGTCCCTTTAACTATGCTATCGTCGATGAGGTGGATTCTGTCCTCCTTGACAGTGCACAGACGCCTTTGATTATCTCTGGTGCGCCCCGAGTTCAGTCTAACTACTATGGGATGATGGATACGCTGATGACCACCTTGGTCGAGGGTGAGGACTACATCTTCAAAGAGGAAAAAGGTGAAGTCTGGTTGACTACTAAAGGAGCTAAGGCTGCTGAAAATTACCTTGGCATCGGTAACCTCTACGATGAGGAAAACAGCACCTTTGCCCGTCACCTGCTCTTTTCTCTTCGTGCCCATTTGCTCTATAAAAAGGACAAGGACTATATCATTCGTGATGGCAAGAAGGGACCTGAAGTGGTACTTCTTGATAAATCGACAGGTCGTCTCTTGGAATTGACCAAGCTCCAAGGTGGCCTTCACCAAGCCATTGAAGCCAAGGAATTAGTGGCCTTGTCACAAGAAACCAGAGCCATGGCTTCGATCACCTACCAAAGTCTCTTTAAAAAATTCAAGAAAATTTCAGGAATGACTGGTACGGGTAAGGTTGCGGAAAAAGAATTTCTCGATACCTACGGTATGAAGGTTATTCAAATCCCAACCAACCGTAAGAAACAACGTATCGATTACCCAGATAAGATTTATGCGACCCTACCAGAGAAGGTCTTTGCTTCTTTAGAGTATGTTAAGCATTATCATGAAAAGGGAAATCCAATCTTGATTTTCGTTGGTTCGGTGGAAATGTCTGAGCTTTATTCTTCTTTGCTTTTGCGTGAAGGAATTGCTCATAACCTCCTAAATGCCAACAATGCACCACGTGAGGCTGAGATGATTGCTGAGTCAGGACAAATGGGTGCTGTGACGGTTGCGACGTCAATGGCTGGACGTGGAACAGATATCAAGCTCGGTAAGGGTGTGGCTGAACTGGGTGGTTTGGTCGTTATCGGTACAGAACGTATGGAAAGTCAGCGTATTGACCTGCAAATCCGTGGCCGTTCTGGACGTCAGGGTGACCCTGGTATGTCTAAATTCTTTGTCTCACTTGAAGATGACGTGATTAAAAAATACGGTCCATCTTGGGTTCACCGTACTTACAAAGAATACGCCATTAGTGATCACATCGAGCCTAAAGAATTGACAGGCCGTAAGTATCGTAAATTGGTTGAAAAAGCCCAAGAAGCCAGTGAAAGTTCTGGTCGTACCTCACGTCGTCAGACCCTTGAGTTCGCAGAAAGTATGAACATCCAACGTGAGATGATTTATGCCCAACGTGACCGTCTCATCTTCCACAATCAAGGCTTGGATACTGTTATCGATGAGGTACTTGATGACTTTATCGACCAAGCTGTGGCTGATGAAGATTTCTCAAAAGCAGAGAATCTCTATCACTTTATCTTGCGTAATATCAGCTTCCGCATCAATGAGATTCCTAACGATTTGGATCTTAACAATCGTGAAGAAGTCTTGGAACTCATTTACCAGTTTGCCTATCGTGAGCTAGAAGCCAAGAAGCAGGAGTTGAAAACTAAGGAACTCAATGAGTATTTCCAACGTTTAGCCATGCTTAAGGCTGTGGATGATAACTGGGTAGAGCAGGTAGACTATCTGCAACAACTCCAAATGGCTATTGGTAGTCAACAATTGAGTCAAAAGAACCCTATTGTCGAGTATTACCAAGAGGCCTACAAGGGCTTTGAGGCTATGAAACGTCAAATCAGAAAGGATATGGTTCGTAATCTCCTCCTCAGTCAGGTGCAAGTCACTAAAAAAGGAGATATCATCAGCCATTTCCCATAAAATAAGGAAACTATGACAGTATATAACATTAATTTAGGTATCGGTTGGGCCAGCAGTGGTGTCGAATACGCTCAGGCCTACCGTGCCAAGATTTTCCAGGAAATGGGACAAGAAGCAAAATTTGTCTTTATGGATCTCATTCTTGGGGATAACATTGAGCATATGACCAGCAAGATTGGTTTTTCAGATGACCAAATCATCTGGCTCTATAACTATTTTACAGATGTTAAAATCGCACCATCTACCATCAAACTAGCAGAAATCGAGGCTATCTTACCTGCCAATCCTGAACGCAAGGAAGTTTCTGGTTCTGTGATTCGTTACCATTATCCACAGGATGACTTGGTGGTAGCTTGTCATCTTCGTGCGATGGATGGTGTTTCTGTGGAAACCGTCAGCTATTTTGTCAATGACAAGCTCTTGCGTAAGGATTTTTACTCTTATACCCGTTATTGTAGTGAGTATTATGCGCCTAAGGACAATCAAGCCAAGGTTTACCAACGCCGTTTTTATAATGAAGATGGCTCGACCGCCTATGACATGATTGTTGGAGACAATAATCAGGACATTTATCGTTTTCCGGATCAGGTCCTCTATGGCAAGCAAGAATTCCTTCGCTATTTCTTCAAACGTCTGGCCCTAACCAAGGATGACGTGGTTATCTTGGACCGTGAAACTGGTATTGGGCAGCTGGTCTTTGAAGAAGCACAAGCTGCTCGTCTAGGGGTAGTCGTTCACGCTGAACATTTCAGTGTCAATCAAACTGATGACGACTACATTCTCTGGAATAACTATTACGAGTACCAGTTTACCAATGCGGACAAGGTTGATTTCTTTATCGTAGCGACAGACCGTCAGAAGGAAATTCTTGAGGGGCAGTTTCGTCACTACACTAACCATGATCCAAAGATTTACACCATTCCAGTGGGAAGCTTGCCTGAATTAGTTGGGCAGGACAAGGCACGTAAGCCATTTTCAATGATTACGGCCTCACGTTTGGCTCAGGAAAAACACATTGACTGGTTGGTTCGTGCAGTTATCGAGGTTCATAAGACCTTACCAGACATCACCTTTGATATTTATGGTAGTGGTGGGATGGATGCCAAGTTGCGTGAGATTATTGCTGAAGGGCAAGCAGGAGACTACATTCGTCTCATGGGGCATGCTGATTTGACCGACATTTATAGTCAATATGAGGTTTATTTGACAGCTTCAACCAGCGAAGGTTTTGGCCTTACCCTCATGGAGGCCGTTGGTTCAGGTCTTCCCATGATTGGTTTCGATGCTCCTTATGGTAATCAAACCTTTATCGAAGATGGGGCCAACGGCTATCTCCTTCCTGTCGCTGAAAATCATGTTGTGGATGTCATCACTAAATCCTATAAGGATGCCATTGTCCGTCTCTATGAAGAAGGTAATATTGAGGCCATGCGTCAAAAATCTTATGACCTTGCCCAAGGCTTCTTGACTAGTCAGGTCAAGGCTGCTTGGAAACAGTTACTTGAGGAGGTGCGCTCATGATTTTCTTATGTGATAATTATCATCAAGCCAGTAAAGACTTGGCTTATACCCTTCAGGTAGCAGGATGTGATGCCACAACTGTTGTCATCAATCCAGATGGTTTTCTTCCCAAAGGAATCCTGTCACCTTTCACCTACTATGTAGAAGACCAAGAGGAAACTGGCAAACCTCGCTTTTTCAACCAGGTTCCTGTTCCAGCTTTTTGGGAAATCTCAGGTAACAATCAAGTGGCACAGGTGTCAAATCTCACTGAAGAACGTGCCCGTATTACTTTCCCTGAAGAAAGCAAGGTCCGTATCGTTAAAAGTGTTGAATGGTTAGACAAGTCAGGAAAGGTTCGTCAAGTAGACCACTACAACAAGTATGGTTTCTGTTTTGCCAAAACCACTCATGATGAGAATGGTCAGCCAGTCTTTACTAGCTACCAAACCAAAGAAGGTGATGAGTGCATCTTGGAAAATCATGCTACTGGTGACATCCTCTTGACCCTGCCTGGTCAAAGTCTACGTCGTTTCGCCAACCGTACCGAATTTGTCAAGGCCTTTTTGGCTCAGGTCTTTGGTGACATTGACCATATTATCTTTAACAGCTTAGCAACACCTTTCATCGTCTCATGGACTATGGAAAATACAGGGGCAACTGATATTCTGGTCTGGCAAGAGCCGCTAGGAGATATCCTACCAGGTAACATGAATGGTATCTTAGAAGATAATTCAGCTAGGGCCAACGCCATTATCATTCCTGATAAGACAACCTATGAAAAAGCCTTGACCCTGGTACCTAAAGAAAAACACCATAAATTACTTTCTTTAGGCTATGCCTATGACTTCAAGGAAAATCATGGCAAATCACACAATGCCTTTATCGCAACCAACTCAGATCAAATCGAACACCTGGAAGCCTTAGTAGAGGCATTACCTGATGTGACCTTCCAAATTGCAGCTGTTACTGAGATGTCAGCCAAGTTGCTTTCAATGATGCGTTACTCAAATGTAGTGCTCCATCCTAACGCCAGTCACAAGCAACTGGACAAGCTCTACCAAGAGTCAAATCTCTATTTGGATATCAACCATCATAACGAGTTATATAAGGCTACACGAACAGCTTTTGAGCACCAGTTATTGATTTTGGCCTTTTCAGAAACAGTTCATGGACGTGACTACACGGCACCTGAACATATCTATGCTGGTCAGGACTATCAAGCAATGGTTGCTAAGATTAAGCAAGTTCTTGAACAAGACCAAGCAATGCAAGAGGCCATGCAGGCTCAAAAAGTTCAGGCTAACACCCTGACAGCCTCTGACTTGACCAATCGCTTACAAGGACTTTTAGGAGGAAATCATGTCTAAAAAAGATTTATTCTACGGTGATGTTGAAGGCCGTATGGAAGAACTCAAGCAAAAGCCTATTACGAAAGAAAAAGAAACCAGAGGAGAAAAGATTAACAAGAGCTTTTCAATCATGCTCGGACTTGTGATTATTATCGGTTTAATCTTCACTCTGATTGGTTTGTTGAGGTAGACTTATGATGTTAGTATTAATGGTTCTAGCACTGATTCTTTCGGTTGCCCTTATCGTCCTAGTTACCATCCAACCCCGTCAAACACAGATTTTTTCAACAGATGCTACGAGTAATATTGGTAAACCAAGCTATTGGTCTAGTCAGCCTATTCGCAAATTTTTGACCTTAGCTATTAGTATAGCCTTATTTATCCTCTTACTTATGTTTATGATTGTGTCTTATAAGTAAAGAGCTTGATTATACAATAGAAAGAAGAAGCGCATGCGTGTACATTTTACGAATTTATTTGGGCAGTCCCCACGTAGTGTGGCCTTGATTGCCCAAAATGATACGATGAAGATTGCCAAGGAGCTTGGTGCCAATGAATTAGCAATCTATTTCTACGATAATAGCCAGGAGCCAAGTGGTGAATTAAATTCCCGCCTTGATGGAATTGTGGCAGGAGTGAGCTATGGTGATATTGTCTTCTTCCAGTCGCCATCGTGGAATAGTGTCTCTTGGGACACTAGCCTCCTTCATAAATTTAGGGCAGTGCAAACCAAACTTGTGATGTTCATCCATGATGTTCCCCCTTTGATGTTCCCTAGTAATTATTTCCTCATGCCTAACTACATTGAGATGTACAATCTTTGTGATGTCGTCGTTGTTCCATCAGAACAGATGCGTGATCGACTCATTGAGGAAGGGTTAACGGTCAAAAAGATTATTATCCAGGAACTTTGGGATTTGCCTCATAACCTTGACTTGCACAAACCAAGCTTCCAAAAGAAGCTCATCTTTGCTGGTAATCCAACTCGTTTTCCCCACATTCTCAACTGGCAGCAGGAGACTCCTCTCCATGTCTATGCGGAAAAAGAAGAAGACAAGGATTATTCCCAAATTCAACTTGAAGGTTGGCGTAATAAACAGGAGCTCCTGTTTGACCTTTCTAAAGGAGGTTTTGGTCTCGTCTGGGGGAATTCAGAAAAATCTGAAGATGAGCTCGATTACTATAAGTTGAATATTTCCTATAAACTCTCTACCTATTTAGCTGCAGGCTTGCCAGTTGTGGTGCCTGACTATCTTTCAAATGCTGACTATGTCAGAAAACATGGCCTAGGCTTTGTCGTTTCGAGTCTGGAAGAAGCAGACCGTTGTGTACAAGAATGTACAGAAGAGCAGTATGCCCAGATGGTTGCTAACGCACAATACACTGCCTACCTCATTAGCAATGGTTATTTCATCAAGAAGCTTTTTATTGATGCTATAATGGCCCTTGGTTAATAGTCTAAAAAGAATTATCGGAAGGTAATTCTTTTTTTGTAGATTTTTGAGCATATAAATTGACTTTTTAGAAAATATTTAAACCAATTTTACTTTAAGCTAAAAGATTTAAGGAAGCAGGGTATCTGATTAGGAAGAAGGTTAAAAAAAGTGTGTTAGAAACACCAAATATGTCAAAATAAGGGGTCTAAAATTGATTGAAATTGTTTGAAAATTTATCTTAAGCTAAATTGTAAAATAATTTAGAAGCGTGATAAGAGTGGAAATAAAATGAGAAAATGTAAAGAAAATAGCGTGAAAACAAGGTTCTAAGGCTGATTTGTTCTAAATCCGAAAGAATATAGCATAAATGACAGAAAATTCAGAATTGCGAAAACCTTACATATTTTAGAGAAAATGAGACAAAGTGCAACAATTTTTAGTTAACTTGTGTTATATTATAAAATGTAATTTCCAGATTAGGAAATGACTCATATCTATTTGGAGGTAAATATGTTTTTTAGACGCCAAGAAGGAGAATATCGCGAAACAGACCGTGTGACTCGCTTCAAACTTATTAAATCGGGTAAAAACTGGCTTCGTGCCGCTACATCAAACTTTGGACTTTTCAAAGTTGTTAAAGGTGGCGCAGACACACCGTCAGTTTCAGTTCAAAACGTAGAAGAAAAAACTTCTCTTCTTTCAGGTCAAGCCCTCCTTAAAGGGATTGCAGCAGCGGGTGCTGTGGCAGGTGGTGCAGTAGCTACTTACACAGCTCAAGCCGAAGAAACAAGTGCTCCAGCTTTGGAAAGCCAAGCAACTACAACTCATGATGTTTTGGCAAACTCTGAATCTGTAGCTTTGAGCACTGCGCCTGTATCAGAAGCAGTAGCTTCAGAAGCTCCAGCAGTAGCATCAACAAGCCAAGAGTCTACAAGCTCTTCAGCTGACGCTCAAGCAAGTACAGATGCTTCAGTATCATTGTCACAATCTGTATCAACAGAATTGTCACAAGCTATCTCTGAATCAGTATCACTTAGCAAGCACAACTCAACTTCTGATAGCCAATCACACACAGAAAGCACAACTGCTTCAAACTCTGCTTCACATTCTGAATCTGCAAGTTCAACAGTAGCGACTGCATCAGAAACAGCGACTCAAGAAGATGAAAAAACAATCTTGGATCAAAACGTTTCAGAAGCAGAATTGCTCGTTAATATTGCTAAAGACTATCAAGCAAAATTGACAGACACAGCTGCTAAAGCTGAAATCCAAACAGCTATCACAACAGTTCAAGAAGAAGTCACTAAATCAACAACATTGCTTGCTGCATCAGCAACAAACGCTGCTTATGCAGAACAACGTGAACGTCTTGGTAACGCTGTTGATAATATGTTGACTAAGATCACAGACAACGGTTTCACTGGTAACTCAGTAGTTAACGGTGTTGCAGCAGTTTATGCACAGTTGTCACCAATCTCAACAAGTACTAATGGAACGACAATTCCAGTTATTACAGATGCGAACGGTGCAACAATCGAAGATACAGCCTTTAACAAGTCTGGCTATGCTTTGGATCCAAACGCTGATCGTTTCACTTTCGGTGTATGGCAATTCCTTAAGACAAACCACACTACTGGGGCTAAAACAAACTTTGATTACTATGCTACCCTTGCAGTAGATCGTTCTGCCATCACTGGTAGTCTTTCAGCTAATCCAGATGTTTACTTGCGTATTGTGAAGAAATCTGATGGTTCAGAAGTATTCACACGTACAATCCATGCTGGTGAAAGCAACATCTCACTTCCAAGCTACATCACCAACAACAACTCTGATGTAACTAACACCTTGACTTACACAGGTGCTAACGGTACTGATCCAGGAAACGTTACCTTCTCATTGGTAAACGCTAAACTTGAGTATGAGACACTTCAAATTCGTGATACCAACTACCCAGGTAACGAAAACGAAGACAAACAAAACGTTCAAACTTCTGTTCCTTATGCAACAGTTGATCAAACAACTCACTATAAGCTTATTCAAGGAAGTTCTACTCCAGGTCAACTTTACAAACCTACTGGAACTGAAACAGATCTAGCAAGCTACACACAAACAGGTCTTGCAGGACAACAATTTACAGCTTCAAACAACCGTGATATCCCTGGTTACAAGCATGTAGCTGCTACAACAGATTCTACTCAAAAAACATCTGGTATCCTTGGTAAGGGTGTTGTCGGTCAAAAACTTGTCGAACTTCAAGGTGGAGCTAACCATTACTACGTGAAACGTATTTCTGAAATCGTGGATACAAATGGTTCGACTGTAACGAAATTCTACGCTCTTGATCCATCTCAAGTGAACAATTTTGCTACATCTGATATTGGTACTGAAGATGTATCTAAGTACACACTCATCTACACAAGTAAAGTTAATAAGGCTGGTGAAGAGTGGAAGGCTGATGAGACTAAAGTTACAAAAGTAAACAGCAAAAATGGTGACTACTATATTGAAGTCAACGAAACAGCTGGAAGTAAATCACTCATTATCACTGGTTGGCAGTCTGCTACTGAGACAGATACTTATAAACAAATGGACGGAACTCTACATACTTATCCACGTCCATTCAAAGGTGCTCCAAGCACATCATTGACACCTGCCGGAGCTGGTAATAACAGTTATAACGTCATTGCTGGTAAAGTTCCAGAAATCCAAGCAGAAGGATCTGTTGCGAATGACCCAACAGCACCAAATGGTAAAGTATACTCTAATTTGAAGGGTTATTCATCATTCTCTAACAACTACTCAATTCCAACTGCGATTAAACCATCAACTGATGTGAACTATTACTTCGAGAAAATGGGTGATTCTGAGTCTGCATCTCAATCACAATCATTCTCTACCTCTGCTTCAAAATCACAATCTGAGTCAGAAACTGTATCTAAGTCACAATCTGGATCAGAGTCAGAAGTAGTGTCTAAATCACAATCAGTATCGCAGTCAGAAGTAGTGTCTAAGTCACAATCTGTGTCACAATCAACATCAGAAGTAGTGTCTAAGTCACAATCAGTATCGCAGTCTGAAGCAGTGTCTAAGTCACAATCTGTGTCACAATCAACATCAGAAGTTGTATCTAAATCACAATCTCAATCACAATCAGAATCTGATACAACATCAGCTTCTAGATCTGCATCAGAATCAGCGTCCGCTTCATTGAGCCAATCAACAGTTGAATCAGCAAGCAAATCACAGTCTGAATCAGCAAGTGCATCAACATCAGAGTCAGCAAGTGCCTCAACATCTGAATCTGAATCAACAAGTAAATCAGTCTCAGAATCAGCAAGCAAATCACAGTCTGAATCAACAAGCGCGTCAGTATCTGAGTCAACAAGTGCTTCAACGTCTGAATCAGCAAGTGCTTCAACGTCAGAATCAACAAGCACCTCAACATCTGAGTCTGAATCAACAAGTAAATCAGTCTCAGAATCAACAAGCACCTCAGTTTCTGAATCAACAAGTGCATCAGTATCTGAGTCAACAAGTGCCTCAGTTTCTGAATCAGCAAGTGCCTCAGTTTCTGAATCAACAAGTGCCTCAGTTTCTGAATCAACAAGTGCTTCAACATCTGAATCAGCAAGTGCCTCAGTATCTGAGTCAACAAGCACATCAGTTTCAATTGTTACAAATCATTCAGAGTCAGAATCAACTAGCCAATCCGTATCAGAATCAACAAGTGCTTCAATCTCTGAGTCAGCAAGTCAATCAGTCTCAGAATCAACAAGTACATCAGTTTCTGAGTCAGCATCTGCATCAGAATCAGCAAGCACATCAGCTTCAGTTTCTGCATCAGAATCAGCAAGCGTATCAGCTTCAGCATCTGCATCAGAATCAGTAAGTGCATCTGAGTCAGCATCTGCATCAGAATCAGCAAGCGTATCAGCTTCAGCATCTGCATCAGAATCAGTAAGTGCATCAGCTTCAGCATCTGCATCAGAATCAGCAAGCACATCAGCTTCAGCATCTGCATCAGAATCAGCAAGCACATCAGCTTCAGCATCTGCATCAGAATCAGCAAGCGTATCAGCTTCAGCATCTGCATCAGAATCAGCAAGCGTATCAGCTTCAGCATCTGCATCAGAATCAGTAAGTGCATCTGAGTCAGCATCTGCATCAGAATCAGCAAGCACATCAGCTTCAGCATCTGCATCAGAATCAGCAAGCACTTCAGAATCAACTTCTGTATCTGAATCAGTATCAGCTTCTGAATCATACTCTGCATCTGCTAGTCTTTCAGTTTCAGCTTCTACATCAACTTCAGTTTCAGAATCACTTTCTAGCTCAGAATCTACATCTGTATCAGTTTCTCAATCATTGTCTGAAAGTGAAACTCCTAAAGTTGGTGAAGTTATCATCACTTACATCCGTGAAAATGATGGTAAAGAAATTCAAAAACCTCGTCAAGATACACCAAACTCACCATATGACACACCATATAACACAACTGAGGAAGGTGAAAAACCTAACACAATCAAGACTCCAGATGGTAAGACATACAAGATCGTACCAAAAGGTGACTACCCAGTAGGTAAAGTTGACGGTGACGGACACCTTGAATCATCTGATCCAATTAAAGGTAAAGTTGATAAACCTAAATCAACAATCACTTACGTTTATAAAGAAGTGAAGGGTAATGTATACGTTCACTATGTTGATGTTAATGGTAACAAGATTAAAGACGATGTGACTGATGAAAAAGATCAACCAGTTGATAAAGACTACGACACAGTTATTGACAACCGTCCAAAAGAAATCGAATTCCAAGGTAAGACATACGAATTGGTACCAGCTGGTAACTACCCAGTAGGTAAAGTAGACGAACAAGGTCACTGGACAGGTGATGATGCTACAACAGGTAAAGTCATCGAAGGTGATAAGAACGTTACTTACGTATACCAACTCAAAGAACAACCAGCACAACCTAAGGGTAATGTATACGTTCACTATGTAGATACTGAAGGTAATATCATTAAAGATTCCGTAACTGATGAATTGGCACAACCAGTTGGTAAAGACTACGACACAGTTGTAGATAACCGTCCAAAAGAAATCGACTTCCAAGGCAAGACATATGAATTGGTACCAGCCGGTAACTACAAAGTAGGTCAAGTCGACGAACAAGGTCACTGGACAGGTGATGATGCTACAACAGGTAAAGTCGTCGAAGGTGATAAGAACGTTACTTACGTTTACAAACTTAAAGAAGATCCAACGAAACCTAAAGAAGGTGACGTCATCATCACTTACGTAAACGAAAAAGGTAAAGAAATCAAGAAACCTCGTCAAGACACACCAAACTCACCATATGACACACCATATAACACAACTGAGAAAGGTGAAAAACCTAAGACTATCAAGACTCCTGATGGTAAGACATACAAGATCGTACCAAAAGGTGACTACCCAGTAGGTAAAGTTGATAAGGATGGACACCTTGAATCTTCTGACCCAACTAAAGGTAAAGTTGAGAAACCTCGTTCAATCGTCACTTATGTTTATAAAGAAGTGAAAGGTGACGTTTACGTTCACTATAAAGATACTGAAGGTAACACAATCAAGACTGACGTTACTGATGAAAAAGATCAACCAGTCGACAAAGACTACGATACAGTTGTAGATAACCGTCCAAAAGAAATCAAATACAATGGTAAGACATATGAATTGGTTCCAGCTGGTAACTACACTGTAGGTAAGGTTGATGGACAAGGTCACCTTGAGTCATCAGATGCTACAACAGGTAAAGTTGTTGAAGGACGTAAAGATGTTACTTACATCTACAAACTCAAAGAACAACCAGCACAACCTAAGGGTAATGTATATGTTCACTACGTAGATGAAAATGGTAACACAATCAAACAATCTGTTACAGATGAATCTAAACAACCAGTAGGTAAACATTATGATACAGTAATTGATAACCGTCCTAAGACAATCGTTACTGCAGATGGTAAAGTCTATGAATTGGTACCACAAGGTAACTATCCAGTAGGTAAAGTTGATGGTGATGGTCACTTGACTACAACTGACCCAGTAACTGGTAAAGTTATCGAAGGTGATAAGAACGTAACTTACGTTTACAAACTTGTCGATACAACTCCAGAAAAACCAGTGACACCAACTCCTGGTAAACCTGAACAACCAACTCCAGCTAAACCAGTTGATCCAGCTCCTAAAGCTCCAGCTAAAGCAGCTCCTGTAACTCCAGCTAAACCAGCTTCAGAAATGACACAATTGCCAAATACTGGTGAAGAGTCTAACGTAGCTGCTACAGCAGCTCTAGGTTTGCTTGCAACTGCATCTGGCTTGGCTCTTGCGGCAAAACGCAAAAAAACTGAGGAATAATATTTCCTCGACTTACCTCCCTAAAACTTTTGAGTGACTAGTCCTAATAAAACACTAACTACTCTTAAGAAAGAATAAGCCGATTAGCTTCGTTCTAAAAAAGACACATTCCGAATTGGAATGTGTCTTTTTGTGATTATGAGATTAACCTAAAGGATTAGAATTTGTCTGCTATTTAGCGTAATCAAGCCTATCTTGAAAGCTAATACTGTTAAAGAAAGAAATTATCTCTCTAGAATTTCAAGAAATCTTTAAATTTCATTTTATAAACTAGTGAATGACTGAAAATAGTGTGAAATCAATGTCTTTAAGGTATTAATAGGATGAAACGTTTGCAATTTTATTTAAGGAATATATGACAAAAAATTAGAACTTACAACAATTTTGTGATAAAATTTAACTACGTGTTTTTACACTAACATTTAGAATGGAGCAGATATGTTTTTTAGAAGAAACGAAGGGGAATATCGCGAAACAGATCGTGTGACTCGTTTTAAATTAATCAAATCAGGTAAGCAATGGCTTCGTGCGGCGACATCAAACTTTGGACTTTTTAAGGTTGTTAAAGGTGGAACAGATGCACCGTCAGTTTCAGCGCAAAGTGTTGAGGAGAAAACACCTCTTATCTCAGGCCAAGCCCTACTTAAAGGGATTGCAGCAGCAGGTGCGGTGGCAGGTGGTGCAGTAGCCACTTACACTGCTCAAGCCGAAGAAACGGCAACACCGGCCTTAGAGAGTCAATTAACTGGAAATCATGATGTAACAGCCAATTCTGAGTCTGTTGTCTTGAGTGCAGCTCCAACATCGGAAGCTTCAGTAGCACCATCAACTAGTCAAGAGTCTACAAGCTCTTCAGTTGACATTCAAGCAAGCACAGAAGCTTCAGTATCATTGTCACAATCTGTATCAACAGAATTATCACAATCTATTTCTGAATCTGTATCACATAGCAAAGAGCATTCAACCTCCGCTAGTCAGTCACATACTGAAAGCGCAAGTGGTTCAGCTTCTCATTCAGAATCAGCAAGTTCAACTGTAGCGACTGCATCAGAAACAGCGACTCAAGAAGATGAAAAAACGATCTTGGATCAAAACGTTTCAGAAGCAGAATTGCTCGTTAATATTGCTAAAGACTATCAAGCAAAATTGACAGACACAGCTGCTAAAGCTGAAATCCAAACAGCTATCACAACAGTTCAAGAAGAAGTCACTAAATCAACAACATTGCTTGTTGCATCAGCAACAAACGCTGCCTATGCAGAACAACGTGAACGTCTTGGTAACGCCGTTGAGGGGCTGATGACTAAGATTACAAATGCAGGTTTTACTGGTAATTCAGTAGTTAACGGTGTTGCAGCAGTTACTGCACAGTTGGATGCTGTGGCTAGAGGTGCTTATGACACTAATGCGTCACTTGGTGAGGCTACCTATAAGCAAAAAGCAAACCTTATTGTTACGAATAAAAACCAAGCAAGTTATTTCAAAACCACTGGAACAGCAAGTCTCAATGATGGAACGGTGACCTTGACTCAAAATACCGGTGGACAAGCAGGTGCTTATACCCTTAAAACCAAGGTGGATATGAATGAAAGTTTCACCTTAACAGGTAAAATCAACCTTGGTGATGCCTACGAGGGTAATAGTTCTGCTGGACACTATGGTGGTGACGGTATTGCGGCTATCTTTTCGACGGGTAAAATCGGTGAAATCGGTAATGCCAATGGAAATGGTTCTGGTGCCAGTCTTGGTATGGGAGGAACAAACCTTAAACGTTCCTTTGGATTTAAATTGGATACTTGGCATAATACGTCTCAGCCTAATAGCAGTCAGTATGCTAACGCAGATCCTGCAAAAGTTAGAAACTCAGCTTTTGGGGCCTTTGTTACTACGTCAAATACTGGGGTAGCTACAACAGATACAATTAGTGCTGAAAAATTACAGACACTTCCAACCGATAATACGCTTAAAGACTATGTTGTTTCATATAACGGTTCGACCAAAGTTATGACAGTAACTTATGCCGGTCAAACTTGGTCTAAGAATATTCAAAGCTATTTGAATGCCAGTCGTGCTACAACTGGTCAAAGATCTGGGCAAGAAGAATTGGCCTTTGCTCTCTTTGCCTCAACGGGTTCAGGAACAAACTTACAACAATTTAATCTTGAAAGATTTGACTATTCTGCAAGAGGGGCCTATGTAACGGTAAAATTTATTGATGCAGATACTGGTGAGGAAATTCCAGGTAAAGATGAAGTCTTGATTCAAAAAGAAGCTGGAACAACGGTGAATCTATCATCCTATCTCAGCATTGATGGTTATAAGTTGATGGCAACCAATGTTGCGACAGCAAAAGGATTTGTTTCAGATAACACAGTTACAGTCCTTGAAGGTAGTCAAGGAATCACCTATTCATTCCATAAGATTAAACAAAGTGAAAAGTACACGGCGACAGCAAAAGCAACAACCGTCTATACTATCCAAGATGAGTCTGCTACAGATCTAACTGCTGCAAGTAACTTTGTCACAATCACACCAGTAAATAGTGCAACAGCAGCAGTATCAAGTCAAAGTGTTACTTGGACTACACCAATTTCTACAACAACAGTTGGAACTCATACTGCTGAAGCAACGGTTACTTACTCTGATGGTTCAACGCAAACTGTTAGTGTAAATTATCAGGTCTTGCCTAAGATTGAAGCAAAGACACCTATCGTTGATATTAAAGGAAATTCTCTTCATAATGGGACCGATTCTGATAGTTATATTACAGCAGAAGCGACAAGTGAATCACATACGACACAGTGGACCAACACATCAACAGGTACTAGCTCAACCAGTCTTCCATTAACTACGGATAATGCAGGAGAATTTAATTACAAGGTTACTAGAACTTATGATGTTGGCCGTTACGGGACAACAAGTAGTAGTTCAGACTTGTTATCAACAAGTTCTACCCTTACACATAAAGTGTACGATATTACACCGGTTCCGCATACTTTCGAGCAGAATGTCAATGATTCTAACTACCAGAATAGTCTAGATTCTTCTGGATGGATTACGACAGATAATAGTTTATCTATTAAAAGTGTAAAATTTGCAAACAATACAGTACCTGATATCACCACTCCAGGTAAATATACAATGACTGTTGAGGTAGTGGTATCAGAAGATGGAACTGGAAATTCCTATACGGTAACAGTCCCAGTTACCTATACCGTTACACCAAACAGTGAAAGCTTATCAACTTCTACATCGCTCTCAGAAAGCAGAAGTGAGAGTATTGTTAAGTCTAAATCGGAATCTTTAAGGGAATCCGAATCCGCTTCAACGAGTGAACGGGAATCCAAATCATTGAGCAAGTCCGAGTCAGCATCAGCATCAGTATCTGCCTCCGAATCCAATTTGCTTTCAGCGTCAGAGAGCGCTTCAGTGAGTGTATCGCAATCCGAGTCTAACTCGCTTTCAGCGTCAGAAAGTGCGTCAGTAAGTGAGTCCCAATCCGAATCCAACTCGCTTTCAGCGTCAGAGAGTGCTTCAGTGAGCGCATCTCAATCCGAGTCTAACTCGCTTTCAGCGTCAGAAAGTGCTTCAGTGTCTGAGTCCCAATCCGAATCCAACTCGCTTTCAGCGTCAGAGAGTGCGTCAGTGTCTGAATCTCAATCAGAATCTAACTCGCTTTCAGCGTCAGAAAGTGCGTCAGTGTCTGAGTCACAGTCTCTATCCAATTCTCTTTCAGCGTCAGAAAGTGCATCAGTAAGTGAATCACAGTCAGAATCTAATTCGCTTTCAGCGTCAGAGAGTGCTTCAGTGTCTGAATCACAGTCAGAATCAAATTCGCTATCAGCGTCAGAAAGTGCTTCAGTAAGTGAATCACAGTCAGAATCTAACTCGCTATCAGCGTCAGAAAGTGCTTCAGTAAGTGAATCACAGTCAGAATCCAACTCTCTTTCAGCGTCAGAAAGTGCGTCCGTGTCTGAATCACAGTCAGAATCTAACTCGCTTTCATCGTCAGAGAGTGCATCAGTGTCTGAGTCACAGTCTTTATCCAATTCGCTTTCGGCTTCAGAGAGTGCTTCAGTGTCTGAGTCTCAGTCTCTATCCAATTCCCTTTCAGCGTCAGAGAGTGCTTCAGTGTCTGAATCTCAATCAGAATCTAACTCTCTTTCAGCGTCAGAGAGTGCTTCAGTGTCTGAGTCCCAGTCTCTATCCAATTCGCTTTCATCGTCAGAGAGTGCTTCAGTGTCTGAATCTCAATCAGAATCTAACTCTCTTTCAGCGTCAGAAAGTGCTTCAGTGTCTGAGTCCCAGTCTCTATCCAATTCGCTTTCAGCGTCAGAGAGTGCTTCAGTGTCTGAATCTCAATCAGAATCTAACTCGCTTTCAGCATCAGAAAGTGCTTCAGTGTCTGAGTCCCAGTCTCTATCCAATTCGCTTTCAGCGTCAGAGAGTGCTTCAGTGTCTGAATCTCAATCAGAATCTAACTCGCTTTCAGCATCAGAAAGTGCTTCAGTGTCTGAATCTCAATCAGAATCTAACTCGCTTTCAGCATCAGAAAGTGCTTCAGTGTCTGAATCTCAATCAGAATCTAACTCGCTTTCAGCATCAGAGAGTGCTTCAGTGTCTGAGTCTCAATCAGAATCTAACTCCCTTTCAGCGTCAGAGAGTGCATCAGTAAGTGAGTCCCAATCGGAATCCAACTCGCTTTCAGCATCAGAAAGTGCCTCAGTAAGTGAGTCCCAATCGGAATCCAACTCTCTTTCAGCATCAGAAAGTGCTTCAGTAAGTGAGTCCCAATCCGAGTCAAACTCGCTTTCAGCATCAGAAAGTGCTTCAGTAAGTGAATCACAATCTGAGTCAAATTCTATTTCGGCATCAGAAAGTGCTTCAGTAAGTGAGTCTCAATCCGAGTCTAACTCGCTTTCAGCATCAGAAAGTGCTTCAGTAAGTGAATCACAATCTGAGTCAAATTCTATTTCGGCATCAGAAAGTGCTTCAGTAAGTGAGTCTCAATCCGAGTCCAACTCAATTTCGGCATCAGAAAGTGCTTCAGTAAGTGAATCACAATCTGAGTCAAATTCTATTTCGGCATCAGAAAGTGCTTCAGTAAGTGAGTCTCAATCCGAGTCTAACTCGCTTTCAGCATCAGAAAGTGCTTCAGTAAGTGAATCACAATCTGAGTCAAATTCTATTTCGGCATCAGAAAGTGCTTCAGTAAGTGAGTCTCAATCCGAGTCCAACTCAATTTCGGCTTCAGAGAGTGCTTCAGTTTCAGCAAGTCAATCTGTTTCAAATTCAGTGGTTTCTTCATTGAGTATTTCGGCTTTTGAAAGCTTGTCACAAGCATTTAGTGCGTCAATTTCGACAATTCTTTCAACAGTTGATTCTATTTCGAAATCAGCATCAAGTTTTATTTCTACAAGTGAGTCACTCTCAATGTCTGCTTCGACATCATTGAGTACATCCGGATCATTAAGTGCGTCAGTTTCGTCAAGTGAATCAATGTCACTCAGCGAGTCAGCAAGTACCAGTGCCTCAGTTTCAACGAGCCAGTCAGTATCAAACTCATTGTCATCGTCATTAAGTGCTTCAGTCTCAACCAGTGAATCAATGTCACTCAGCGAGTCATCAAGTACGAGCGCTTCAGTTTCAGCGAGTCAATCAGTATCTAACTCATTGTCATCGTCATTAAGTGCGTCAGTTTCGTCAAGTGAATCCACGTCACTCAGTGAGTCATCAAGTACGAGCGCTTCAGTTTCAACGAGTCAGTCAGTATCTAACTCATTGTCATCGTCATTGAGTGCATCAGTCTCACTCAGTGAATCAACGTCACTAAGCGAGTCAGCAAGTACCAGTGCCTCAGTTTCAACGAGTCAGTCAGTATCTAACTCGGTATCGGCCTCAACAAGTTCTTCAGTCTCACTCAGTGAATCAACGTCACTCAGTGAGTCATCAAGTATGAGCGCTTCAGTTTCAATGAGTCAATCCGTCTCAACTTCTGTTTCCGCTTCATTAAGTTCTTCAGTCTCAACCAGTGAATCAATGTCACTTAGCGAGTCGTCAAGTACCAGTGCCTCAGTTTCTGAATCACAAAGCACAAGCGTTTCAATCTCAACGAGCCAATCAATTTCTGGTTCATTGAGCGTCTCAGAGTCAGCAAGTGCTTCAACTAGCATTTCAGCTTCAGTCTCACTCAGCGAATCAACATCACTCAGTGAGTCAGTAAGTACCAGTGCCTCTGTTTCAGCGAGTCAGTTCGTCTCAACGTCAGTTTCTGAATCACAAAGCACAAGCGCCTCAGTTTCAACGAGCCAATCGGTTTCTGATTCAATGAGTGTCTCAGAGTCAGCAAGTGCTTCAAGTAGCGTTTCCGCTTCAGTCTCACTCAGTGAGTCAGCAAGTGCTTCAACCAGCGTTTCCGCTTCATTAAGTGCTTCAGTCTCAACCAGTGAATCAACATCACTCAGTGAGTCATCAAGTACCAGTGCCTCAGTTTCAACGAGCCAGTCCGTCTCAACGTCAGTCTCTGACTCACAAAGCACAAGCGCTTCAATCTCAACGAGTCAATCAATTTCCGGTTCATTGAGCGTATCGGAATCAGAAAGTGCAAGTACCAGTGCCTCAGTTTCAGCGAGTCAATCCGTCTCAACGTCAGTCTCTGAATCGCAAAGCACGAGCGCCTCAGTTTCAACGAGCCAATCGGTTTCAGGTTCATTGAGCGTATCGGAATCAGAAAGTGCAAGTACCAGTGCCTCAGTTTCAGCGAGTCAATCAGTCTCAACGTCAGTCTCTGAATCACAAAGTACGAGCGCTTCAATCTCAACGAGCCAATCAGTTTCCGGTTCAATGAGTGCCTCAGAGTCAACCAGTGCTTCAGTTTCACTCAGCGAATCAACATCACTCAGTGAGTCAGCAAGCACAAGCGCCTCAGTTTCAGCGAGTCAATCCGTCTCAACCTCAATCTCTGAATCACAAAGTACGAGTGCTTCAGTCTCACTCAGCGAGTCAGCAAGCACAAGCGCCTCAATTTCAGCGAGTCAATCAGTCTTAACGTCAGTCTCTGAATCGCAAAGCACAAGCGCTTCAATCTCAACGAGTCAATCAGTCTCAACGTCAGTTTCTGAATCACAAAGCACAAGCGCTTCAATCTCAACGAGCCAATCAGTTTCAGATTCAATGAGTGCCTCAGAATCAGCAAGCATTTCAAGCAGCGTTTCAGCTTCAGTAAGTGTCTCAACTTCAATGAGTGAATCAGCAAGCACTTCATTGTCTGCTTCAATGACTACTTCAGCATCATCTTCTGAAGTTAAAGATCCTAAGCATAAGCACGGTAGCCAAGCTCTTCCTAAGACTGGTGAGGAAGACTCATCGGCAGCTCTTGCTTTAGGTGCTTTGGCAACGGCAACAGGTCTTGCCTTTCTTGCCAAACGTAAGAAAGAAGAAGAGGGTGAAGACTTCTAATCGTCAGCAAGTCTCATTCTTACCTTCTCATTAAGATTTATAATATCCCTCATCATTTGAGCTTTTCTCAATGGTGGGGGATTTTTGCTTATCTAAAAAGACTAATAGTTTTAATATATCCAGATTTCTTATTTGTTGGGGTGCATTTGAATAGATTTGGGAATGTATAAGTTCAGGGAAAGCAAGTTTGAAATGAGATTTTTTGCTCAATTTTATGATAAAATTAGAAGGAGTATTTTAATCAAAAAATTAATGGAGTAAGTATGTTTTTTAGAAGGAATGAAGGTCAATATCGTGAAACGGACCGTGTGACACGTTTTAAACTGGTAAAGTCAGGTAAGCACTGGCTTCGTGCAGCGACTTCAAACTTTGGTCTTTTTAAGGTGCTAAGAGGAGGGGTGGATTTACCTTCGATCAGTACCCAGCAGGTGGAAGTGGATTCATCTGCTTTCTCAGGACACTCGCTCCTTAAGGGAGTGCTTGCTACGGGGGCTTTGCTAGGTGGGGCTGTTGTGACTCACGTGACTCATGCGGAAGAAGTGACAGATGAGCCAGTTTTGGAAAGCCAAGCTGGAGCTGAGGCTGATCTTTTAGTTGCATCAGAATCAGCTGTTATTGGCAATATTGGTTCTGTGTCTGGTGTCCAAGAGAGTCAGGTAAATAGTCAAGAGTCATCTGAAGCTGCGTCAAGTCAGACTTCCGAGACTTCTTTAAATGAGTCCTTGTCAAGCAGTCAATCTATTTCAGCTTCTGAACAGGCTTCAAAATCTGCCTCTCTGTCACTAAGTGCTTCGATTTCGACTTCCTTGTCAGCTTCTCTAGCTTCTCAATCGGAATCAGCGAGTCAGACGGCTTCTCATAGTTTGTCTGAGAGTGGGCTTACAGGCTCTTCAGAGCGTGATGACAGCATATCTAATCAATCATTTAGCAAGAGTGATAGTGTTGCCTCTCAAGAGGGTGTGAATCTTGTCAGCTCGGATTCGGCCATGTTACATGCTTCTTTGGCATCCGAAGCTCTTGTTAATCGTCAATTGTCTGACACTGCAAACGGTCTGTTGGCTGTTTCGCTTGTGTCTAATACTGAGCGTTCAGATCAAGAAAAGCGTCTCAAAGATTTGGCCTTAGAGATTTATACTTATAAAGCTCAAGCACTTGATTTGCCAAATACGGATGCGGCTATTCTGAAGGGGAATCAAGCCTTGGATGCTATTCGTGTCAGTCTGGCTGATAGTGGCGTTGACATAATCCCTACACTTACACAAGCAAGACAGGCTAGAAATAGTCTTGCTAATGCGGTGTTGCGTGCGACATCTGGTCAGCGTGACCCTCGAAATGGTGCTATCATTGGTGCTGATAATAGCTTGCGTAATCCTTATTATAACTTAGGTCCTAACAATGGCTTGATTTCTGCTTATAACTCTGACTACATCAATCAGGCCTATCAAGTTGTTGAATCAAAACCAACACAATACAGTATTCGTAGTATTGGTTACACCTCATATAGTGATCGTGTCAATGGTATCAATATTCCCCAAACAACTGCTTTGAGAAATAGCTCCGTTGCTTTTAATGTTATGGGGACAGTTGGGGCTGATCAGGTCGTAACTCCGGGAAGAACGTACACACTTTCTTTTGTGGTTGCCAATAATGCGAATCAAACAGTGACACGTTCTTTGCGTATCCAGGTCTTACCTCAAAATGATGGGATTCGCAACCCGATTAAGGCAGTGACAACGGGTACTTTTGTCAATGACACGAGCAATCTCGCTCAGGCTGAAAAAGATAAGGTTTGGGAAACTTTTAAGGCGACAAATCCAAATATTGCGACCTCTAAGGACTTTAAGTCTTATTCCGTCTCAGCGACAGGTGTAGTGACCATTACCTATAAGGATAATACCTCTAACGATGTGACTGCTCCTGTCAAACGCCTGCCTGCCCCAACGGTGGCGACAAGGCTGTTGGATAAAGCCTATACACAGACAGCTGTAACGGTAACAGGAGCTGAACCAGGGTCAACCGTTGTTTTATACAATAATGATGATGAGGTCGGAACAGCAGTGGCAAATGCTTCTGGCCAAGCGATTGTGACGCCAACGGTTAAGTTACAAACTGGTGGTGTAACGGCTAAAGCTCGCATCATGTATGGTAATTACCCTGTTTATTCAGATGCTAGTAACTCGGTTGCAGTCACAGATAGCACACGACCTGAAGTGGCTGCCAAGTTGACTGTCAATGGTGTCGAACCCAAGTCTACACCCCTTGAAGGTGGTGGAAAAAACTACATTATCTATGCGGGTGATGATGCAGTTTTGACCTTTACCGCTACTGATGATAGTGGCAAGCTCAAAGAAATGAAGATTGTTGCCAGAGCTAATTTGGATGACAATGCTTTGAACGGTAATTTCTTTGGTGGAACTCAATACGGTACGGGGAATGTAGCGCCAATTACAGGTGATATTACGGCAACAAGTGCTAATCCGGCAACCATTACGACAACTATTCATTTGAAGGATGATTTGACCTATTCTGCCCGTAACACATGGCAGCGCAATGTTGCTGCTATTGACAATGCGTCGAATATGAACCGTCCAAATGGTTTGGGTGAAATTCGGATGACGCAAGGACGTCTTGCGGATAGTACGCCAGGTGTTGCGCCAACGACGACCATTCAGGTGACAAGCCTGACTGCTCTGACAGAGGCAGATAAGAATAAGATTATTGCGGCTGTGTCGGCCTTGAATCCTGAAGCAGCTAATCGTATTAAGTCTTATACAGTCAATAACGATGGCACGGTGACAATTACTTATAAGGATGATACGACAAATACCGTAACGGTGCCCTTGTCTAATAGTGACTATAGCAGGTCTCTTTCTAATAGTACGAGTGAATCTGTGAAACAGTCAGCATCTACAAGTACGTCCGTGAGTGCAGTAGTGTCAAGGAATGTTTCAAATTCACTAAAACAATCTCTCTCAGTGAGTTCCTCTTTGAGCACGGTCAAATCACGAAGTTTATCACAGTCTTTGAGCGCATCAGTCCGAACCAGTCAGTCCGCTTCTACAAGTGCGTCCTTGAGTACATCGAAGTCACAAAGCTTATCACAATCCTTGAGCGAATCAGTCAAGACCAGTGTTTCTCGCAGTGAGTCCGCCTCCACGAGTGCGTCCTTGAGTACCGTTAAATCACAAAGCTTGTCCCAGTCCTTGAGCGACTCAGTCAAGACCAGTGTTTCTCGCAGTGAATCTGCGTCAACGAGTGCTTCCTTGAGTACATCGAAGTCACAAAGCTTGTCCCAGTCCTTGAGCGAGTCAGTCAAGACGAGTGTTTCTCGCAGTGAATCTGCGTCAACGAGTGCATCTTTGAGTACAGTTAAGTCTCGTAGTTTATCACAATCTTTGAGCACATCGGTACGAACCAGCCAGTCCGCTTCCACGAGTGCGTCCTTGAGTACATCGAAGTCACAAAGCTTGTCCCAGTCCTTGAGCGAATCAGTCAAGATGAGTGTTTCTCGCAGTGAATCTGCGTCAACGAGTGCGTCCTTGAGTACCGAGAAGTCACAAAGCTTGTCTCAATCCTTGAGCGACTCAGTTAAGACGAGTGTTTCTCGCAGTGAATCTGCGTCAACGAGTGCGTCGTTGAGTGAGGTGAAGTCACAAAGCTTATCACAATCCTTGAGCGAATCAGTTAAGACCAGTGTTTCTCGCAGTGAATCTGCGTCAACGAGTGCGTCCTTGAGTACCGAGAAGTCACAAAGCTTATCTCAATCCTTGAGCGATTCAGTCAAGACCAGTGTTTCTCGCAGTGAATCTGTCTCAACGAGTGCGTCCTTGAGTACATCGAAGTCACAAAGCTTGTCCCAGTCTTTGAGCGATTCAGTCAAGACCAGTGTTTCTCGCAGTGAGTCTGCGTCAACGAGTGCATCCTTGAGTACCGAGAAGTCTCAAAGTCTGTCCCAGTCTTTGAGCGACTCAGTTAAGACGAGTGTTTCTCGCAGTGAATCCGCCTCAACGAGTGCTTCCTTGAGTACCGAGAAGTCACAAAGTTTGTCCCAGTCTTTGAGCGATTCAGTCAAGACGAGTGTTTCTCGCAGTGAATCTGCGTCAACGAGTGCGTCCTTGAGTACAGTTAAGTCTCGCAGTTTATCACAGTCATTGAGCACATCGGTACGAACCAGCCAGTCCGTTTCCACAAGTGCGTCCTTGAGTACCGAGAAGTCACAAAGCTTGTCCCAGTCCTTGAGCGAGTCAGTCAAGACCAGTGTTTCTCGCAGTGAATCTGCGTCAACGAGTGCTTCCTTGAGTACCGAGAAGTCACAAAGCTTGTCACAGTCATTGAGCACATCGGTACGAACCAGCCAGTCCATTTCTACAAGTGCATCCTTGAGTACCGAGAAGTCACAAAGCTTATCACAATCCTTGAGCGAATCAGTTAAGACTAGTGTCTCTCGTAGTGAATCTGCGTCAACGAGTGCGTCTTTGAGTACCGAGAAGTCACAAAGCTTGTCCCAGTCTTTGAGCGAATCAGTTAAGACCAGTGTTTCTCGCAGTGAGTCTGCGTCAACGAGTGCGTCTTTGAGTACCGTTAAATCACAAAGTTTGTCCCAGTCTTTGAGCGAGTCAGTCAAGACGAGTGTTTCTCGCAGTGAATCTGCGTCAACGAGTGCGTCCTTGAGTATCGAGAAGTCACAAAGCTTGTCTCAATCCTTGAGCGAGTCAGTTAAGACCAGTGTTTCTCGCAGTGAATCCGCCTCAACGAGTGCGTCCTTGAGTACCGTTAAATCACAAAGTTTGTCCCAGTCTTTGAGTGAGTCAGTCAAGACGAGTGTTTCTCGTAGTGAATCTGCGTCAACGAGTGCGTCTTTGAGTACCGAGAAGTCACAAAGCTTGTCCCAGTCTTTGAGCGAATCAGTTAAGACCAGTGTTTCTCGCAGTGAATCCGCCTCAACGAGTGCGTCGTTGAGTTCTTCGGTTTCAACGAGCCAGTCCATTTCGAATTCGTTGAGTTCATCGTTGAGTACTTCAGTCTCAACAAGCCAATCTGTATCGAATTCTTTGAGTACATCTTTGAGTTCTTCAGTCTCAACAAGTGAATCCGTATCAAACTCGCTAAGCACATCGTTAAGTACTTCGGTCTCAACAAGTCAGTCTACTTCAAATTCTTTGAGTACCTCGTTGAGTTCTTCAGTCTCAACAAGTCAATCTACTTCAAATTCATTGAGTACATCGTTGAGTACATCAGTTTCAACGAGCCAATCCGTATCGAACTCGTTAAGTACCTCGTTGAGCGCATCGGTTTCAACAAGCCAATCCGTATCGAATTCCTTGAGTACATCATTGAGTTCTTCAGTCTCAACAAGTGAATCCGTATCAAATTCGTTAAGTACATCGTTGAGCGCTTCAATCTCAACAAGTCAATCTACTTCAAATTCGTTGAGTACATCTTTGAGTACTTCGGTGTCATCGAGTCAGTCTACTTCAAATTCGTTGAGTACCTCGTTGAGTTCTTCAGTCTCAACAAGTCAATCCGTATCGAATTCTTTGAGTACCTCCTTGAGCGCATCGGTTTCAACAAGCCAATCCGTATCGAATTCTTTGAGTTCATCGTTGAGCGCTTCAGTCTCAACAAGTCAATCTACTTCAAATTCATTGAGTACATCTTTGAGTTCTTCAATCTCAACGAGTCAGTCCGTATCAAACTCCTTGAGTACATCTTTGAGCGCATCGGTTTCAACGAGTGAATCCGTATCGAACTCGTTAAGTTCATCTTTGAGCGCTTCAGCCTCAACGAGTGAATCTGTATCGAATTCTTTGAGTTCATCATTGAGTTCTTCGGTTTCAACAAGTGAATCCGTATCGAACTCGTTAAGTACCTCGTTGAGCGCATCGGTTTCAACAAGCCAATCCGTATCGAATTCCTTGAGTTCATCGTTGAGTGCATCGGTATCAGCTAGTCAGTTCGTGTCAAACTCGTTAAGTAGCTCCTTGAGTACTTCGGTTTCAACGAGTGAATCCGTATCGAACTCGTTAAGTTCATCGTTGAGTACTTCAGTCTCAACAAGCCAATCTGTATCGAATTCTTTGAGTACATCTTTGAGTTCTTCAGTCTCAACAAGTGAATCCGTATTGAACTCGCAAAGCACATCTTTGAGTGCATCGGTATCAGCTAGTCAGTCTGCTTCGAATTCCTTGAGTTCATCGTTGAGTACTTCGGTGTCAGCTAGTCAGTCCGTATCGAACTCATTAAGTAGCTCCTTGAGTACATCAGTTTCAACGAGCCAATCCGTATCGAACTCGTTAAGTAACTCGTTGAGCGCATCGGTTTCAACAAGCCAATCCGTATCGAACTCCTTAAGCACATCATTGAGTTCTTCTGTATCAACAAGTCAGTCTATATCGAACTCATTAAGCGCATCGTTAAGTTCTTCGGTTTCAACGAGTCAGTCCATTTCGAATTCTTTGAGTTCATCACTAAGCGCTTCAGTCTCAGTGAGTCAATCTACTTCAAATTCGTTGAGTACATCATTGAGTACTTCAGTTTCAACAAGTGAGTCTATATCGAACTCCTTAAGTGCGTCGTTGAGTTCTTCAGTTTCAACAAGTGAGTCTATATCGAACTCGTTAAGTAGCTCCTTGAGTACTTCGGTTTCAACGAGCCAGTCCGTATCGAATTCGTTAAGTAGCTCCTTGAGTACTTCGGTTTCAGCTAGTCAGTCCGTATCGAACTCATTAAGTAGCTCCTTGAGTTCCTCAGTCTCAGCTAGTCAGTCCGTATCAAACTCGTTAAGCACATCACTGAGTGCTTCAGTGTCTGAATCACAATCCGAGTCAAATTCTCTTTCAGCATCAGAAAGTGCGTCAGTATCTGAATCTCAATCAGAATCTAACTCGCTTTCAGCATCAGAAAGTGCTTCAGTAAGTGAATCACAATCTGAGTCAAATTCCCTTTCAGCATCAGAGAGTGCTTCAGTTTCAGCAAGTCAATCTGTTTCAAATTCAGTAGTTTCTTCATTGAGTGTTTCGGCTTTTGAAAGCTTGTCACAAGCATTTAGTGCGTCAATTTCGACAATTCTTTCAACAGTTGATTCTATTTCGAAATCAGCATCAAGTTTTATTTCTACAAGTGAGTCACTCTCAATGTCTGCTTCGACATCATTGAGTACATCCGGATCATTAAGTGCGTCAGTTTCGTCAAGTGAATCAATGTCACTCAGCGAGTCAGCAAGTACCAGTGCCTCAGTTTCAACGAGCCAGTCAGTATCAAACTCATTGTCATCGTCATTAAGTGCTTCAGTCTCAACCAGTGAATCAATGTCACTCAGCGAGTCATCAAGTACGAGCGCTTCAGTTTCAGCGAGTCAATCAGTATCTAACTCATTGTCATCGTCATTAAGTGCGTCAGTTTCGTCAAGTGAATCCACGTCACTCAGTGAGTCATCAAGTACGAGCGCTTCAGTTTCAATGAGTCAATCCGTCTCAACTTCTGTTTCAGCGTCGGTAAGTGCCTCAGTTTCAACGAGTCAGTCCGTCTCAACGTCAGTCTCTGAATCACAAAGCACAAGCGCTTCAATTTCAGCGAGTCAGTCCGTCTCAACGTCAGTTTTTGAATCACAAAGCACAAGCGCTTCAATTTCAACGAGCCAATCAGTTTCAGGTTCATTGAGCGTATCGGAATCAGAAAGTGCAAGTACCAGTGCCTCAGCTTCAGCGAGTCAATCAGTCTCAACGTCAGTCTCTGAATCACAAAGCACGAGCGCCTCAGTTTCAACGAGCCAATCGGTTTCTAATTCATTGAGTGCCTCAGAGTCAGCAAGTGCTTCAACTAGCATTTCAGCTTCAGTCTCAACCAGTGAATCAACATCACTCAGTGAGTCATCAAGTACGAGCGCTTCAGTTTCAATGAGTCAATCCGTCTCAACGTCAGTCTCTGAATCGCAAAGCACGAGCGCCTCAGTCTCAATGAGCCAATCAATTTTTGATTCGATGAGTGCTTCAGAATCATCAAGTGCTTCAACTAGCGTTTCCGCTTCAGTCTCACTCAGTGAATCCACATCACTAAGTGAATCATCAAGTACCAGTGCTTCTGTTTTAGCGAGTCAGTCCGTCTCAACGTCAGTTTCTGAATCGCAAAGCACAAGTGCCTCAGTTTCAACGAGCCAATCGGTTTCTAATTCATTGAGCGTCTCAGAGTCAGCAAGTGCTTCAAGTAGCGTTTCAGCTTCATTAAGTGCTTCAGTCTCAACCAGTGAATCAACGTCACTCAGTGAGTCATCAAGTACGAGCACTTCAGTTTCGATGAGTCAATCCATCTCAACTTCTGTTTCCGCTTCATTAAATGCTTCAGTCTCAACCAGTGAATCAATGTCACTCAGTGAGTCATCAAGTACCAGTGCCTCAATCTCAACCAGTCAGTTAGTTTCAGATTCAATGAGTGCCTCAGCTTCATTAAGTGCTTCAGTCTCAACCAGTGAATCAACATCACTCAGTGAGTCATCAAGTACGAGTGCCTCAGTTTCAGCGAGTCAGTCAGTCTCAACGTCAGTCTCTGACTCGCAAAGCACAAGCGCCTCAGTTTCAACGAGCCAATCGGTTTCTGATTCAATGAGTGCCTCAGAGTCAGCCAGTGCTTTAACTAGCATTTCAGCTTCAGTCTCAATCAGTGAATCAATGTCACTCAGTGAGTCATCAAGCACAAGCGCCTCAGTTTCAACGAGTCAATCAGTCTCAACGTCAGTTTCTGAATCACAAAGCACAAGCGCTTCAATTTCAACGAGCCAATCGGTTTCTGATTCAATGAGTGTCTCAGAGTCAGCAAGTGCTTCAAGTAGCGTTTCCGCTTCAGTCTCACTCAGTGAGTCAGTAAGTACCAGTGCCTCAGTTTCAGCGAGTCAATCCGTCTCAACGTCAGTCTCTGAATCGCAAAGCACGAGCGCCTCAGTTTCAACGAGCCAATCGGTTTCAGGTTCATTGAGCGTATCGGAATCAGAAAGTGCAAGTACCAGTGCCTCAGTTTCAGCGAGTCAATCCGTCTCAACGTCAGTCTCTGAATCGCAAAGCGCAAGTGCCTCAATTTCAGATTCAATGAGTTTCTCAGAGTCAGCAAGTGCTTCAACTAGCATTTCAGCTTCAGTAAGTGTCTCAACTTCAATGAGCGAGTCATTGAACACATCCTTGTCTGCTTCAATGACTACTTCAGCATCATCTTCTGAAGTTAAAAATCCTAAGCATAAGCACGGTAGTCAAGCTCTTCCTAAGACTGGTGAGGAAAACTCATCGGCAGCTCTTGCTTTAGGTGCTTTGGCAACGGCAACAGGTCTTGCCTTTCTTGTCAAACGTAAGAAAGATGACGAAGAGAGTGAAGATTATTAATTTGTAGCTTTCTAAATAAGTCATTGAATACTTAGTTAAGTGAAAGACACCTCAAGCGTGGGTGTCAAAGACAAGTCACTAGTGGACAAAGACACGATTATCAAAAAATACGAATCCCTTGGTTTTGAGAAAAATGGTATGTAAATGCAGTCCATTTACGGTGCTTATGCCAATGTTTTAAAAATGGAAATTCAAGATATTTTAGGTTTAGAGGAATAGCTATGACACATAACATCTTATGTGTGACGGATTTAGACGGAACTTTTGTCAAAAATTCCATTCAAATCCATCCAGAAGATTTGCAGGCTTATGAAAAATTGTCTGCCTATAGTGATTTTGCCATTGCGACAGGACGCTCTGTTAAGGAAATTACTTATATTGCCGAACGTAATCACCTTAATGTGGTCTGTGCTATTGGCTATAATGGTGCAGTCGTTACTGAGAAGGATCAGGTTGTATTTTCGAAAACGTTACCTCCAACGGATGTTGATAACTTATTGAAATATCTCAAGGAAGAATCAATTACTTTCGATGCTCTAGATAATCAGGAAAGAGTTGGAAACTTTAATCATGAGGATAAGCGTCGCTTATGGAATATGCCCATCCTCTGTATGGACAATCTTTATGAAAATGTTCGCCAACGTTGTCTTTACAAATTTAACCTTCGACCAGAGGCGGACAAGGCTGAGACCTATGTCCAAGAACTTAAAGCTCGTTTTCCTAATTTAGAATTTTATCAATCAGGGAGCACTCGTATAGAAGTGACTGCCAAAGGGGTTTCTAAGGGAAGCGGATTAGAGCTTTTAAAAAGGCATTATCAACCAGTTGTAGCATTTGGTGATTCAGGTAATGACATCTCCATGTTTGAGGTGGCGGACATCTCTTACTGTATGTCACATGCCCCAGAGGTCGTCAAAGAAGCAGCAACTTACGTCGTAGATAACTTTGCAGATGCCGTTACGCATTTGGAAAACTTATTAGACTTATGAGCTTAACATTCAATATCTAAAATAAAAGTAGATTAGGATCAGGTCCTAATCTACTTTTTGTTATGTCTTGCTTGGGATTGAATAGCTTAAAATGAAAAGAAGATACGGCGGAAAACCATATCCTCTCTCTTTATTTATCTACTTTTTTATACATCACGGTGCCCACTGTTACAAGAAGGGTTAAGAGAATCGGTATGATTCGAAACGCTCCCCAGTCAGGGTCGTAAGCCAAAAGGACTGAGGCTAGGTAAAAACAAACACTAGTGTATAAAAAGTATTTATTACCTTTTTTACGGCCTATTCCTATTAAGATGGTTGCAATGACAAAACTAATCAAGCTATAACCTAGAAAAATGATTACAAGCATTCCTAAAGGATTTGACAGCCCCAAAAGCAAAAACAAGGCAAGATAAACCAAAGCGATATAAAATGCGACTGACAGGAGAACAGTGGCAAATCTGTTTTCTTGAGAATTTTGCTTAAGACTGTCTGGATTAGTGACCTCTCGACCACTATTTCTCTTATCTTGGTTTGTCTTGGAGTTTGTATTTTTTACTGGCATTTTTCTCACCTACCCTTCTATCTGTTGCTAAATAGACTAACTCTTTCACTTTTATTATACTCTTTTTTCCTTGGTTTCAGCAGGTTGTATAAGATTTTGACATATTTTTATGTGATGGGTTGTCGCTCTATTATCTGGTTTGTATTCCCCTTCATTTTTGAAGGGAAGTGTCTTTTTCTGACACTAAAGTGACCGAACTTGAATCTCATAAACCTCAGAAAGTAGAGAATAGCTTAGATAGTTAGAATTTACTCTTTCTATGAGAAGTTCCCCTAAAAAAGACACCATCTTTAGTGACCTAAGGGGTCGACCAGAGTGATGTTTTTTGAGTTTTGGGGAGAGAAAGCCTTAAGGATTTGGCCATTTTTTATTAGATTTTCTTGTCTAAGTATTAAAATTGATGGTTTATCAATAGTCATTCTAAATAGCGGTAGTATCATCCTTTATTTCTCTTTAAGTACAAACAAAATGGCTGATTTTCCATTTCAAAATACTCATCTCTAACTAATTGTCTTAAAAAATTGAAGTGACTTTTCTAAAAATTATGAAAATTCATCAGATTTTATTGAAAAAATGCTTTCAATGTTTTAGAATTAAGCTATTAATGGGAAAAAGGAGTCTTTTTATATGGACAAAAAAGTACATTATAAAATGCACAAAGTTAAGAAACAATGGGTAACCATTGCCGTGACAGGGTTGTCAGTAGGTGCGGTCTCAGCTGTTTCTTTAGGGACTAACGACGGTGTCGTTCAGGCCGACGAACACACGGATGCTAACGTAGCCATCCCCGATATTACTGTTGACACGGGTACTGTATCTAATGATACAGCAACAACTCAAGATCCAACAGCAGTAGTTGCGACAACAAATGATGTCACTACTGACCAAGCAGCACCAGTAGCAACATTTGCTTTGACAACGGATACAACTAACACAGCAGCAACCAATGCAGTAGATACAACTGCACCAACTGTTACGGACCGTGCGGTTGATACGGCTACCCCAGTTGGTACGGATCGTGCAGTAGATACAACAATACCAGCTGCTACGACAGACCGTGCAGCCAATACAGCGACTGACACAAGAGCAGTTACGGATCGAGCAGCGACACGTGAACGTCGTGCGGCAACGGGGACTCGTCGTGGTCCTTCAGGAGGCCGCCGTGCCACACCAGTTAATGGCAACACAAACATTGCCAATAACGGCAATAATACTGTTACAGTTGTCAATAATGATCTTCCAGCAACAAATAATGTTGTTGCTGACGGTCCAAGCCACATCAAGACCATTAATGGTAAAGAATACTATGTTGAAGATGACGGTACTGTTCGTAAGAACTATGTCCTTGAACGTAACGGCGGTAGCCAATACTTTAATGCCGAAACTGGTGAATTGTCTAACCAAAAAGACTATCGTTTCGATAAAAATGGTGGTACTGGTTCAGCAGTTGATAGCACAACCAACACAAATGTTACTGTAAATGGTGATAAGAACGCCTTTTATGGTACAACTGAAAAAGATATCGAACTTGTTGATGGTTACTTCACTGCCAACACATGGTACCGTCCTAAAGAAATTTTGAAAGACGGTAAAGAGTGGACAGCCTCAACTGAAAATGACAAACGTCCATTACTGACTGTTTGGTGGCCAAGCAAGGCTATCCAAGCCAGCTACCTCAACTACATGAGAGAAGGAGGGTTGGGAACAAACCAAACCTTTACTTCATATAGTTCACAAACACAGATGGATCAAGCAGCCCTTGAAGTGCAAAAACGTATCGAAGAACGTATTGCGCGTGAAGGAAACACGGACTGGTTGCGCACTACCATCAAAAATTTTGTCAAAACACAACCTGGATGGAACTCAACTTCTGAGAACCTTGATAATAGCGACCACTTGCAAGGCGGTGCCCTTCTTTACAACAACAGTAATCGCACAAGTTATGCTAATTCAGATTATCGCCTCTTGAACCGCACACCGACGCAACAAGATGGCACACGTCGCTACTTTAAAGATAATTCATCAGGTGGTTTTGAATTTCTTCTAGCAAACGATATTGACAATTCGAACCCAGCCGTTCAAGCTGAACAATTAAACTGGCTTCACTATATCATGAACATTGGTAGCCTCACAGGTGGCTCTGAAGATGAAAACTTCGATGGTGTTCGTGTCGATGCTGTGGATAATGTCAATGCCGACCTTCTTCAAATTGCTTCAGATTATTTCAAAGCTAAGTATGGTGTTGAAAAGAGCGAAGAGGAGGCCATCAAGCACCTTTCTATTCTTGAAGCCTGGTCTCATAATGATGCATACTACAATGAAGATACTAAAGGTGCCCAATTACCAATGGATGATCCATTGCGTTTAGCCATGGTATTTTCTTTCCTACGCCCAATTGGGAACCGTTCAGGTCTTGAACCACTTATTACCAATAGTCTGAATGACCGTTCAGAAAGTAAGAAAAATACAAAACGTATGGCTAACTATACTTTTGTTCGTGCCCACGACTCAGAAGTTCAATCAGTAATTGGCCAAATTATTAAAAATGAAATCAACCCACAATCAACTGGGAATACCTTCACTCTTGATGAAATGAAGAAAGCCTTCAAAATCTACAATGCGGATATGCGAAGTGCCAATAAGAGATATACACAGTACAATATTCCATCTGCTTATGCCTTCATGTTAACGAATAAGGACACTGTTCCTCGTGTTTATTATGGTGATTTGTACACTGATGACGGTCAATACATGGCCCAAAAATCACCATATCATGATGCTATTTCTACGCTCTTGCAAGCTCGTATTCGTTATGCGGCTGGTGGTCAAGACATGAAGATGAGTTACGTAGGTTCAGGAAATACCAATGGTTGGGATGCTTCTGGTATCTTAACATCAGTCCGTTACGGTAAAGGAGCTAACAACGCTTCAGATGCTGGTACTGCCGAAACTCGTAACCAAGGGATGGCTGTCATTCTTTCCAACCAACCTGCCCTTCGTTTGCATAGCAATTTGACAGTGAGCATGGGAGCTGCCCACCGTAATCAGGCCTATCGTCCATTGCTTCTAACAACAAAAGATGGCATTGCTACCTATCTAAATGATTCAGATGCTAACGGTATTGTTAAATACACTGATGGCAATGGTTATTTAACCTTCAATCCAGGTGAAATCAGTGGTGTGCGTAATGCTCAAGTTGATGGTTATTTAGCCGTTTGGGTACCAGTAGGTGCTTCTGAAAATCAAGACGTGCGTGTGGCAGCAAGCAAATCTAAGAATAGCAGTGGTTTGGTCTATGATTCTTCAGCTGCCTTGGATTCACAGGTCATCTACGAAGGCTTCTCAAACTTCCAAGACTTCGTCCAAGACCCGTCACAGTACACTAACAAGAAGATTGCTGAAAATGCTAACCTCTTCAAGAAATGGGGAATCACATCATTCGAATTTGCCCCACAATACGTTTCAAGTGATGATGGTACCTTCCTTGACTCAGTTATTCAAAATGGCTATGCCTTCTCAGACCGTTATGACATTGGTATGAGTAAGGACAACAAGTATGGTTCATTAGCTGACTTGAAAGCAGCGCTTAAGTCACTCCACGCTGTAGGTATCTCAGCGATTGCTGACTGGGTTCCAGACCAAATCTACAACCTTCCGGGTGATGAAGTGGTCACTGCAACTCGTGTTAATAACTACGGAGAAACTAAAGATGGTGCCATCATCGACCATAGCCTCTATGTTGCTAAAACACGTACTTTTGGTAATGATTACCAAGGTAAATATGGTGGTGCCTACCTCGACGAATTAAAACGTCTTTACCCACAAATCTTTGACCGTGTTCAAATCTCTACTGGTAAACGCTTGACGACCGATGAGAAGATTACAAAATGGTCTGCTAAATATATGAATGGTACCAATATTCTTGACCGTGGATCAGAGTATGTCCTCAAGAATGGTCTTAGCGGTTACTATGGAACCAATGGTGGTAAAGTTAGCCTTCCAAAAGTAGTAGGAAGCAACCAATCAACGAACAATAACAACCAAAATGGTGATGGTAGCGGTAGGTTCGAAAAGAGCTGGGGCAGCGTTTACTATCGTTACAACGATGGTAAACGTGCTAGAAATGCCTTTATCAAAGATAATGATGGCAATGTTTACTACTTTGATAATACAGGCCGTATGGCAATCGGTGAAAAGACTATCGATGGCAAACAATACTTCTTCCTCGCTAATGGGGTGCAATTGCGTGATGGCTATCGTCAAAACCGTAGAGGTCAAGTCTTCTACTATGATCAAAATGGTATCATGAGTCAAACCGGTAAACCAAGTCCAAAACCAGAACCAAAACCAGATAATAATATCTCTAGCCGTAACCAATTTGTCCAAATCGGTAACAACGTTTGGGCATACTATGATGGTAATGGTAAACGTGTGACTGGTCGTCAAAACATCAACGGTCAAGAACTCTTCTTTGATAACAATGGTGTTCAAGTCAAAGGTCGTACAGCCCAGGTTGATGGTGTTATTCGTTACTTTGATGCCAATTCAGGTGAAATGGCACGTAACCGATTCGCTGAAGTTGAACCAGGTGTTTGGGCATACTTTAACAATGATGGAGCTGCCGTAACAGGTTCACAAAACATCAATGGTCAAACCCTCTACTTTGATCAGAAGGGTCATCAAGTCAAAGGGGCTTTGGTAACTGTTAATGGCTACCTTCGCTACTATGATGCCAACTCAGGAGATCTTTATCGTAATCGTTTCCAAGAAGTTAATGGTAGCTGGTATTACTTTGATGGTAATGGTAATGCGGTCAAAGGCATAGTAAACATCAACGGTCAAAACCTCCTCTTTGATAATGATGGAAAACAAGTCAAAGGTCATTTGGTCCGTGTAAATGGTGTTATTCGTTATTATGATCCAAATTCAGGTGAAATGGCAGTTAATCGTTGGGTTGAAATCAGCTCAGGATGGTGGGTTTACTTTGATGGTGAAGGTCGAGGCCAAATCCAAATCTAATCATTTTCAAGCTATCGAAACCGAGACAGAAGTCTCGGTTTTCATGGCGTAATCAGATGAAAAAATACTGACCTAAAGTTAATCCTAAATTGAAAAGAGTGCTCTTACCTGCAGATAAGAGAGTTAGATTCCCCTCAGTCTAGACGTCATAACTATTAAAAAGAGATCTGTGGCCGGCACTTAAATGCAATAAAACTATAAGAATAGAGATTGTCATTAATTGATGACATTCTATTGACGAAGCCCAAAAGTCACTTTATACTAAATAGTAATGCTAGTTATTTCTTGCAGTCTTCTTGTAGAGATGCGGGCATGGCTTGTATTAAGACTATTAAGGTATTCATCCCCAAGGATGATGAATGGTATTTTAGGTGATAGTGAGTTTCTTAAAAAAAGGATCACTTTAAAAGCATTAATCCATTAAAAACTCGCCATTTAAGTCGTTGGTGTAATCTCATTTTCATGCCACTTTCATAAGTTATTTGATAGATTCTGCACATTAAGACGCTATTTTTTCACTTAGTGGTTAAAATGATTAAAGTTCTTACACCTTACTTGTAAAAAATCCATTCTCGTATTATAGTATATATAAAAGATATTGAAAATTTTAATCTTTGATAATGGCTTGTTGTTTTCTCTGAGGGAAAATGAAATCTTCATAGAAAAAGATTTCGATGAGAAGTTAACAAGTATATGATTTTATTTCTTATAAAAGAGGAAAGGGGGAGTATCTTTGAGAGCCTATAGGGAAAATGCGACTGAGGCAGCGGCCAAGGCCAAAACTGCCGAAGAGCATATTGCACACGGTTCAACAGACACTGATCTAGTTGATACGATAGATCTTTCTATGTTGTTGACTAGTAATAAGCGTCACCCTAACCACAGTGCCCCTTCTCATTTAGACTTTGCCAGAGCCAGAGCAGACGAAGCCTTCTTTGATAATCATGATGGTAGTGCAACAGTAAGTATTTCATCTAAACAAGAAATTATTTTTCAAGGAGCAGGTTCTAAAACACCAGACCCTGAAGTCATGGAAAATCATGTGTTTACAGGGACTAGGGATGTTAAGACTGGCTTAATTGAATGGAACAAGGACAGCTTTACCTATCCTAAGATATCAGTACCGCTTGTCCAGGGCTATTTCGCTGACCAAAAAGAAGCAGGCTTTAACGTCGTGACACCTTATGTGCCGACGGTAACGGAACATGTGACCTATAAGAAATTGGGACGCATTATCCCAGTCACTGAAGATGGTGACTATATTCCAGGTGCTTTGACTAAGCAGTATAACAATAACAATAAAGATCCACGAAAGGCGGGTGAGACAGCAACACCAGCTGTTCAAGATTATATGACAGATATTAAAAGTGTAGTACCGAACAAACCAGGAGTCGATACTCCGGTTGTGTATCGTAAAATTTTCAAGAAAGCCAGCATTACCTATATTGATGAAACAACCGGTGCTTACTTGGTTAGTGACCAATTGACCGGTGAATTAGGTGAAGCTATTGAATACGGGACAGCAACACGTATTCAGACTTTCAAGGATATGGGATATGGCTTGATTCAGGATGATTTCCCTAAAGATGCCATTTTTGATGATAAAGATATTGATGATCAAGAATGGTTCGTTCTTTTGCAACACGATGTTGCGAAAGTAGGGCCTGATCATGATCAAGTTCCAGATACCCCAATCAATCCAAATAATCCAAATGGACCTAAGTGGCCATCTAAATATGCTTACGAAAAAGAAGTAAGCTTTACGGTTTTTTATAGAAGCACAGATGGCAATGCCAACCTTCCGGAAGCTGATGTTCAAAAGGCTTATTGGGTACGTACCCTTACCTTTGACAAGGTCTCAGGAGAGCTTGTTGATGAGACTGAATGGTCTCCAAACAAAACAAAATATTATGACATCTACGCACCAGTTGTTTTAGGTTATTATGCCGATAAAGTGGACGTTAAGGGTAGAGATGTAACAGAAGACAATATGGAAGAAACTGTTACCTACATGCCACTTGGTAAGATTATTCCTATTGATGCTAACGGACGCTTGATTCCGAACGTTCCAACGCCAACCTTTAACAATGATGCCAACAACCCAACTAAGGTCAGTGAGACACTCGTACCTCATATTCCTGGCTACCGTCCAGTCCAAGAGAGTGTTCTTCCTGAAAATTTGACAGATGACATTCTCATTGAATACGCTCCAATCCTTGAAGATGTGACGCAACCAACCTTGCAAACCGTCTTCTTCAAGGGAGCTGGCGCAGCCACACCGTCTGTTAATATCCAGTCTGAATTCAGCTTCACTGGTAAATATAATCAGGCAGAGGACACTTATACTTGGGACCAAGACAGCCATACCTTTGCTAAGGTTACTGTTCCTGTGATAGAAGGTTATTATGCTGACAAGGCAGTTGCCGGTATGCAGGTGGTAACACCTGATAAACCAGAGGCTACAGATAATGTTACCTACAAGGAACTTGGTAGAATCATTCCTGTTGATACCTTTGGAAATCCAATCGCAGATGCAGAGCCTGTTCCTTTTGCCAATGATCCTAAGGATGCTACGCAAGTTATTGAGACATTGGCACCAGAGCTTGCGGGTTACCAAGCTGAGAGTGCATTGGTCTTGCCTATTGACCTCAGTCTTGACCAAACCTTGGTTTATGAGCCAATCTTGGAAGATATTACTCAAGATACCAAACAAACGGTTACCTTCCAAGGTGCAGGTTACAAGGATCCTGTTATTAATATCCAAGACAGCTTCAGCTTCCATGGTAAATTTAACCAAGTGGAAGAAACGAGCACATGGGATCAAGACAGCTTCACTTATGATGTTGTAGACGTCCCAGTTGTTGAAGGCTTCTTTGCAGATAAACGCCAAGCTGGTGGTTTGGAAGTTAGACCTGACCTCCCAGAAGTTGAAGATACTGTTACTTATACTGAACTCGGTAAGATTATTCCGGTTGATGAGAATGGTACACCAATTGAAAATGCCTCTACACCAAGCTACAACAACGATCCTGAAGATCCAACCATGGCTATGGAAACAGTCGTTCCAGATGTATTTGGTTATATCTCTGAAAAGGCCTTTATCACGCCAGAACATCCAGGTCAAGACACCACTGTGGTTTATGCTAAGGATGAACAAAGAGCTCTCATCCTTTACATGAATGAAATGGATAAGTCAGAGTTGACACGTGATGAAGTCATCGGAAGCTCAGGTGAGAAGATTGACTACTCTACTGATGAACAACTCGCTAACTTGCTTAAACGAGGTTATGAGCTCGTCAACGATGGCTTTGCAGAAGCCTTTGACCACACTTATAATGGTGATTCTGACTTTGATCAAGTCTTCGAAGTGGTTCTTCGTGAACGTTTGGTTCTTGTAGACCCAGACATGCCAGCACCAGTTGCAGGTGAAGTCGTCGATGCAAATGATGTCAATAGCCCAGTTTGGCCAAATAGTGTTGAGTCACTCGAAAACCATGCTGATGTAACACGTACTATTCAGTATGTCTTCGAAGAAGGCGGATTGGCAAGTGACGATTATGTTGAAGTTCTTAATTTCAAACGTTTGGCTAATGTTAACCTTGTGACAGGCGCAATCAATTATGAAGCATGGTCAAGCATGCAAACAGGCTTCTCAGCAGTTCCTTCTCCAGAAGTTGTTGGATTTACACCAGACCGTATGGAAATCGCTGGAATGACGGATGTTGCTGTAGAAACACCTGAACTTCTGGAAGTAGTTACTTACCTTAAAGATGCTCAGAAAGCTACAGTGACTTATGTTGATGGTACGACACGTAAGAAACTTGAAGTTGTCGACTTGCTTGGTAAATCAGGTGAAGTGATTGATTACTCAACAATCGAACGTATCAAGTACTACAGTGATCGTGGTTACACCCTCCTTGCAGATGGTTTCACTAACGGCGTTATCTTTGATGGCGATTCACACGTTGACCAAAACTTCATGGTTACCCTTCGTCATGGTACTGTTCAAGTAGGCCCAGATAACATCCAAGAAGCTGGTAAACCAATTAACCCAACAGATCCAGATGGTGCCAAATGGCCAGAATGTGAAAACTATATCAAAGATGTCACCTTCACAGTTCTCTACGAATCAAGTGATGGCCAAGCAGACCTTCCTGCCAATAACATCCAAACCGCTCAATGGACACGTAGTTTGACCATTGATAAGGTGACAGGTGAAGAACTCGGTTCAAGCTACTGGACTTCAAATAAAGGTCAGTTTGAAACAGTTGTCACACCTGAAGTAGAAGGCTACAGCGCTGACAAGGATAAAGTTGAAGGTAAGACCGTTGGACAACGTAATCTCGAAGAAACAGTTGTCTATATCCCACTTACAGGCGATATTAACGGTAAGCCTAAGGAAGATAAGGCAGATGACATTGTCGTTGAAGATGTTCAAGATTTAGAAGTACTTGACCAAGTCGAAGAAGCTTCTGAATCTCATGACGGTCCAACAACTTATGGCCCTGGTGATGATTTTGAAGCACCTGTTGCCAACCAAGCAGAAGGTACTGGCTCTAAACACAAGATGCCGATTAACCTTTCAAATGAAGACGAAGTAGGCAAGGGCAAGATTGAAGAGACCATCAACATTGCAGGCTTTACCGTATCGGTAACAGGTCTAGGACTTGGCCGTAACGGACGTAAGAAGAAAAATAAAAAAGATCACAAAGATCAAAAAGAAAAATAATCAAAAGACCTGAATCACTCAGGCATGTCCAGACAGAAAGAAAATCTCAAGTTGCTTATGGCACTTGGGATTTTTTTGTTCATTAGCAAATTCATGCCATTTGACTCACTTCTATTTGCACCTTTGACTCATCATTGACAATTTGACCTGTTTTGTATACCATAAAAATAGTTAACTAATATAATCTAATAAGTTTACAAATAATCTTTTGCTGGAGAATGATGATGAGAAAATTATTTTCATTATTGATATCATCTAATGCAGATTTACCCAAAGATAGTTTACTCCTAAAACTAAGATGGCAAGAAACGAATGCAGTAGATCAAACTCTCATTTTAAGACATCAAAAAAGATTGCGGCAGATGTTACTCGTACAAGGTGGAGAGGAATTAAGAGCAACCTTTTTATTGAAGAGGCGCTCGTCTTTTGGAAGGAAATCACATGATAAACTAGATCTAACCTCAGCTACTTTTCTATCGAACGTGCAATTTACCAAGGCAGATATTCTGCAGTTTGTAAGAGCTATTGGAGATCACAATCCTTTGCACCAGCAAGCTCCCTTCTTAATTCCAGCCTGTCTTTATTTAGACTATTTAAGACAGGTCTTACCACAAAGAGCTTCTGCCTTATCCTTACGTTTTTTAGCTCCAGCTTATGCGCAAGATAGATTATCACTTTATTGTCATCAAAAGAATTTTTATCTGTGCAAAGGGGATATTATCATCGTGAAAGGAGAGATTGTTTAATGGTAGATGTTTATATTCAAGCGGGATTAAGGACACCCATTGGACTGTTTCAAAAGCAATACGCTAATACGCGACCAGAATATTTAGGTGCTGGAATTTTAAATGCCTTGAAGAAGCGTTATCCAGAATGTCACATTGATGACATTATTTGCGGAAATGCTGTTGGAACAGGTGGCAATATTGGTCGTTTAACTGGACTTTTGTCCGATTATTCTGAAACTGTTCCTGCGACAACTATTGATATGCAGTGTGCTTCAGCAAGCGCCGCCCTAGGTTTTGCTTTTGCTAAGATAAAGGCTGGTTTATCGGAAAATATTATTGCAGGCGGTATTGAAAGTTCATCCTTACAACCTTTGCGAACTTATGCCGACAAGGATGATCGTACAGGGAGTTACTACGTTGCTCAGTTTTCACCAGATAGTACGGATTCTCTAGCTATGATAAGAGGAGCCGAACGGGTCGCTCAAAAATATCAGGTTACTCAAAAAGAATTGTATCAATGGACTCTAAAGAGCCATGCTAAAGCGCAGAAGGCCTTGGAGACAGGGACTCTATCTCCTGTTATCCTAGAAATGCCTGGGAAAAAGGATGAGGGGATTCGACCTAAGATTTCAGAAAAACTGTTAAGTCGAATTCCTCCAATCTTAGGTCCAGACAGTCTGACCAGTGCCGCAAACTCTTGTTTAACACATGATGGTGCTGCTTTTCTTTTATTGAGCCATCAAGTCGGTGAGTTTAAAATTTGTGACATGGCTCAGGTAGCAGGAGATCCTCGTTTCAGTCCCGAATTAGTTTACAAAGCAACTCTAAAACTATTGAAGAAAGTCAATCTTTCAATGTAGGATATAGATGCTATTGAATGGAATGAAGCATTTTCGGTGATTGATTGTCTCTTTCAAAGGCATTTCCCAGAAGCTGTAAACCGCTACAATCTATTTGGTGGTGCCTTAGCTTATGGTCACCCTTATGGTTGTTCAGGGGCAATCAATCTTTTACATGTAATGCAGGCGCTCCGTTTACAAAAGGGGCGGTATGGACTTTGCGCTATTGCCGGTGCTGGAGGAGTTGGTATATCTTTCCTCATTGAAAGGGTGGGAGTTTAACATGATTCAAAAAATAAAAGCTTGGGCTCAACAGAATCCTCATCGGCAGGCTTTGGTAATTGATGACAAATCTTACACTTACGGCGATTTATTAAGGATGATGAATCAGACAACACTTGATTCAAAGTCATCTGACGTTTACTTTATCGTAGAGCACTATCCGCTTGACCAGTTGATAATGTTTTTAGTAGCTGTATCATTAGGCATAAAACCTGTTATTTGTCATCCTAATTTGTCACCAGAAGTCCGACTGGCCTTAGCGTCTGAAGCGAGTGCCTCCGATTTACGTTTAGAAGCAGATTTTGGAATTTTGACTTCGGGAACAAGTGGGAAACCCAAGATTTTGTGGCGAACCATGTCCTCTTGGGTGGACTTTTTTGCTGAGCAAAATCGCATTTTTCATATGGACCAGAAAACGTCTTTATTTTTAAAAGGCAATTTTAGTTTTTCAGGGAACCTTAACATGGCTTTGGCTGTCCTTTATGAAGGTGGGCAATTGATTATTAGTGATAAACCATCTCCGAGAAGTTGGGTGCAATTATGTCAGACCTGCCAAGTTAGTCACCTGTATCTCTTACCAAGCCTTCTACAAGTTCTAGCAAGTCATTTAAACAGTAGGGAGCTTGACTTGTCTTATATCATCAGTTCTTCTCAAACCTTGCCAGTTCCTCTGATTCGTGACCTTTATGACAGGCAACCGACCTGCGACATTATTGTTTTTTATGGCGCTAGTGAATTAAGTTTTATCAGCTGGTGTAAGGGCAGAGAGATTTTAGACAATCCCAATTTAGTTGGTCGAGCTTTTAAAAATGTTCAAATAAAGCTGAAAAACAATAAAATTTATGTTACGACTCCTTATGCAGCTGTCGGAGTAAGATGCCCTTATACTGTAGAAGACTATGGTCATTTTTCAAAAGCAGGATTAATCTTGGAAGGGCGACCATCTGATTGGGCTAATTATGCTGGAACCAAGTTGCATTTGCCAACTATCAGACAAAAACTACTCTCTTGTTCTTTCGTAAAAGATGCCTTTTGTCTCAAGTTGAGCAGTCATCTGGCTGGTGATGAAGTGCATGCCTTTCTTGTTTTAAAAGACAGTATATCTTTATCGGAAGCTAAGAAGTCAATTGCTAGTGTTTTACTAGCCACTGAGCAGCCCAAGTACTGGCATACGATTGATGCCATTCCCTTGATGGATAGTTCTAAGGTAGATGTTCAGCATTTGAAAAAGCTCTGTCAAAAAAGAACTCATTAATCTCAAGTTGCGTAGAGCACTTGGGATTTTTTTGTGGATTGGTTAAGTGAGGTCTGTGGCTGAATATTAAGCATGCTCAAAATAAAAGAAGGTATCTAAACATATACTGATATTGATTAAATTGATGATAAAAACTATAATCTAGTTACAAGTGTTATGTACTTAAATGTTCATTCAAATACTGTTAAATTCAACTTACAGCTTGTTTTAAAAAAGAGGTACTATGTCTATTTCGTTTACTTATTGTGGCGTTGCATGTGGCGTCATTTCCATTGATAATCAATTTTATATCGGAATTGATCCTGATTTATCACTTAAAGGAACGTCAGTCCAGTTTAAAGGATTTGTCTCCGAGAAACAAATTCATGTTTATAATGATAAGTCACTTCTTAGCAAAGTCGATGTATGGCTAATTACTCATGGGCATCAAGATCATTTAGATGATGTAGGAAGAGGTTATCTGAAAGGGAAGACTGTCATTTCTCCGAAAAAGAAAATATTAAATGGGGTACCATGCTTAAATAATAGTGTTTTAAGATGGGGAGAAGAACAATCATTTCAAGTCGCTGATTACTGTATCACCATTAAAACATTACCGGCTTATCATGCCAGCAATTACATCATGCGAAAGATAATTGGTAAAGTAAATGGCTATCAACTAACAATTACCAGTTCGTCAGAAACTAAAGTCATTTATTTTACCGGTGATACTGTTTTGTACCCAGACTTAACAAAAAATGTTCCTAAAAATATAGATGCTATTTTTGCTAATTTAGGCGCTGTAAAATCAGGTTCATTTGGTGGACCATTTACCATGGACTTGAAAATGTTAACCCAAATGAAAAATCTCCTTCAACCTAAAAGGATTTATCCCATTCATATTGATGACTATAGTCATTACAAGACAACTAAAAAAGAAGTTGAAGCAGCAGGCTATAAGGTTTTAGCTGTAGGTGAGACCATCGATTTATGATTCATTGAGTGGATTGCATACATTACTAGATTTTGTAAATAATGTTTTAAATAACAATCTTAATGTTGCAGTCCACATTCTCTTGTGGTGTCATCAATTCTATACTAAAATATAGAAGTACAATCACAAAAGGAGACTGCCATGCCGACAGAATATGAAAAAATGATTGCGGGTGAGTTTTATAAGCCTAGCGACCCTGAGTTACGTGCCCTAGCAGCTAAATCTAGAGAAAAGCAAATGGCCTTTAATGCTGAACCTGACCGTCTCAAAAGGGCGGAGATTGTCAAATCTTGGTTTGGTTCGACTGGTGAGAATCTTGCCATGAATCCTCAGTTCGTTACGGATTACGGTGTTAATATCCATATCGGTGAAAATTTCTATTCCAACTGGAACTTGACCATGCTGGATATCTGTCCTATCACGATTGGTGACAATGCTATGATTGGTCCCAATTGTCAGTTTTTGACGCCCTTGCATCCGCTTGATCCAACCGAGCGTAATTCAGGCATTGAATATGGAGCACCCATTACCATTGGCGATAATTTCTGGGCTGGTGGAGGCGTGACCATCCTTCCAGGAGTGACCTTAGGGGATAATGTAGTTGCTGGAGCAGGAGCCGTAGTGACTAAGTCCTTCGGTGACAATGTTGTTCTAGGTGGGAATCCGGCGCGTGTGATTAAGGAAATTCCTGTAAAGAAAGACTAAATATAGCAACTCAAGGATTCTAGGTCCTTGAGTTTTCTATTTTTTGAAAGAATCTATTGACTTGAGCTAATAACTCTTCTATACTGTTAATCGCTAGTTAGCTAACAATATAGTTAAGGAGTCATTCTTTTGGACCATTTTGGACGCTTGTTGAAACAAGCCAATAACAATATGATGCGTCATTTTGACCAGTTTGCTAGGCAATATGATTTGACTGGAAATCAGATGGCTGTCATTGATTTTATAACCAATCATGCGGATCAAGAAGTCTTTCAACGTGACATTGAGCACGAATTTGAAATTCAGCGTTCGACAACGACAGTGCTCTTACAGCGAATGGAGAAGAAAGGCCTGATTGAACGCCACACATCTTCAAAAGATGCTAGGCAAAAGGCGGTCGTTTTAACGGATAAAGCCCTTAATATCGCTTCTGCCTGTCAATCTTATCTTCGAAAAGAGGAAGAAGAGTTTGCCCAGCAATTTTCAGCTAAAGAGAGGGAAGTCTTTCTCAAAATCTTACAACACTACCGTAATATTTAAGTTTATCTAGGAGGAACAAATACTTATGTCAGACGAAAAAATCTCCACCAAGGTCCTGTGTGCCATCTTTGCGACAGGAATCCTTTCATTTTGTGGAGTAGCTGGTGAAACAGCTATGAACATCACCTTTCCCGTATTGATGAAGGCATTTTCAGTCAATACGTCAACCGTACAATGGGTTACAACAATTTATCTCCTAGTGGTCGCTTGCGTGGTTCCCTTATCTGCCTATCTCAAGCGCTCGTTTAGGATGAAAACCATCTTTCTGGTCGCAAATCTCTTGTCTATTTTAGGTGTCCTCATCGACTTTATAGCGCCTAGTTTCGGTTTTGTTGTTTTGGGACGATTGGTTCAAGGGATGGGTGTTGGTTTTGCCCTACCTCTCATGTTTAACATCATTTTGGAGCAGGTGCCAAGTCGTAAGATTGGTCTCATGATGGGAGTTGGGACACTTATTACAGCCGTTGCTCCAGCCATTGGACCGACTGTTGGTGGTCTCTTGACAGCACACTTTGGTTGGCGTTCTATTTTCCTCGTCCAGTTTCCTATTCTCTTGGCTTCACTGATAGCAGGGATTCGCTCAATTGAGCAAAAGAGTGAGGTGCAACGTGAATCTTTAGATATCCTCAGTCTACTGGCTACTATCTTTCTTTTCTTGGGCTTGATTTTAGGCCTTCATGGGGTTGTTGACCATGCTTTCTTTAGTTTCTCAGTTCTTGGTTGGCTTTTGATTGGTATCTTAGGTCTTGTCGTTTTGATTTGGCGTTCAACAACATTGGACAACCCTATTATCAACCTCTCCATTTTGAAAAATCGTAAACTGACAGGTCATATCATCGCTTTCTTCTCTTTCCAATTGGGGTCCCTTGCGATGAGTTTTCTCTTGCCAAACTATGTGCAATTGGTTAACCACTCGAATACAACTTCTGCAGCTTTAATGTTGCTTCCAGGTGCTATCATTGGTGCTGGATTTGCTCCCTTCTCAGGTATTATTCTTGATAAGATGGGGGCACGTAAACCAATCTTGATTGGGGCCAGTCTAATTGTCCTTGCTCAGCTGCTCTTTACTCTGTTTGGTCTCTCGCTTTCAAATACCTTGATTCTTGTCTTTTACATGATTTTCATGACGGGACTAGGAGTGGCCTTTGGTAATATTATGACTAACGGACAAAAGCAATTACCACTGGACCAACGAGCTGATGCCAATGCGATTTTTAATACCCTCCAACAATTTGCAGGAGCAGTAGGAACAACGCTTGCTTCTCTCATTGTTGCCTTAAGTCAAACCAATCATAAGATTGACTTTGCTCAAGCGACAGCTCAGGGAAGCCGAAATGGGTTTAGAGTTCTCCTTGTTTTGGCAGTATTCCAACTGATTGTACTTGTGAGCGTCGTCAAAAAGAACGATTAATCATTAGATTGAAGCAAGGGAAGATGCCTTCCTTGCTTTTTCTTTTTTCGAATCAAATACTAATTTTTCTGCAAATGTTAGTGTTAATTTAAGGATTATGACTTATAATAAGCTTAAAGAAAAAACGAGCTTTCGTTGTAGATACGAGGAGGAAGGGAAGACAATGTCATTACTAAAGAAAATCCATCCCGAGCAGCCACTCAAGGAACTGAGATGGTTCGACATCAGTATGGTAACGCTCATCATGTTTGGACAGTTTATCGTGCGTTCGACCCAGATGTATATAGCTAGTCTATCGCCGACCATTTCCACAACAATGAGTGAAACAGCGACAAATACGGTTAGCAAAGGAGCAGCCTACTCAAGTAATTTCAGTTTACAACTGATTCTTTTGTCCTTGGCCCTCGTCTATCTTTGGATCCGTCATTTTGACTTCAAGCAACTGCCTATCCGTCTAAAGTGGTCTGTCCTATTTTGGGTACCTTTTATTTTCGCTATCATGGGTCTCTTGGCCGATATGGTCAGCACGCTGTCAGGCCAGTATAACTACTTTAGTCCTCAAGTTTTAGCCTTTATTAGTCCTATGGCTGTGCTTAATAAGTTTCTGGCCTTGTCACCTATGGCTATTACCTACGGATTGCTTAACGGTTTCTACGAGGAATTTTTCTTCCTAGGACTCTTGACCTCAGTGAAGGACAAGTATAAGTGGTGGGTCTTGCTCTTTTCAACCCTTGTCCGTGTGTCCTTCCATACCTATCAGGGTATGCTATGGGCTCTGGTTATCGGTGTGGTCTTTGGTCTACTCTATTATTTTCTTTATAAATATAAGGTCAAAAACCTGCTTCCATTCTTCCTAGTCCATGCCTTGGCTGATATGTTTGGCTCAAGCCTCATTTATCTCTTGGTTAATTGGTATTATTAGCAAAACAACTCCCTTCGTTGCGTGTACGAGGGGAGTTTTAAGGTTGATTTCTAGTTGAGATATTAAAATGCTATTGTAATAAAGGTTGTACAATGAGAATCCGCTTAAAAAATAGTTTTTAATTTTGTTAAAAATATGAGATAATAGAGACAGACTATACTTAAACAGCAATTTTAGAGGGAGACAATGATGTCAAAACGATTAATTTCAAATCGTCCGAGCGATCTTAAGCCCCTTAAGCAACTTTTCTGGGAAAATGCAGAGAAAGCTCGGATGGGCGACTATTGGAAAGATAAGAAGAGTTATAGAGAGCTTTCCGAAGCGACGGGAATTCCTTCAGGAAGCTTACGGATGCTTTTTATGAACAAGCCTAAGGGAAATATTCCAAAGATTGTAACCATTACTAATGGTCTGGCTAAGGTGACCAAGAAAAATATCACACTTGGTATGCTTTTATCTCAAGACAACCAGCATGAAGTTTTTGAGTTTCCAAGAAAGCCTGACCAGGTCACGCAAAACCTGTGGAATAATATTCGTAAGAAATTACATATCACAGAGGCTATGGATGCTGAAGAAGTCAGAGAACGCATGACGCACTTTGTGGTGTCATCTGGCATGGCACAAACCAACTATAACTTAATCAAGCAAAGAGGGACCGTTTCACTAGATACTCTGGAAAAATTTTCCAAAACTCTAAGAGTTGAGCCTTATGAATTGTTAGCAACGATTAGACGTAAGGAAAATGTGGATAAGATAGCACTGCCAATTCATAGGGAAAATGACAGCGAATCACACATTGATATCGGAAAGCTAAACACCTTTATCAAACTCCAGCCCTACTCACCTAGTGGCCCTGAGGCAGCTTCAGTGGACTTGAGCCCACAAAATCTTTATCGCTATTACTCTAAGGGAAGCGCTGGTGACATGTCCATAAAAACGGCTTATAAGTTTAAGAGACTTGTGGATATTTACGAAGCGGAAAATGGTAGCCTTGACTCTTCAAGCAGAGTCATAGATGCCAAGAAACTTGAAAAACTCCTATATAGTGGCATGACGACAGGTTATGCGATTTCAAAAACGGGTTTGATGAATGCGACCAATGGTAATCTCTATATCAAGGGCAAACGTCCCATCGAATCCATGAAGCTAGACCGTGCCTTCGGTTTATATAAACACTTAAAAAGATTGAAAAAGAACCAATAATTCTTTACCTACCAAAAAGCCCAAATCAATATTTTGATTTGGGCTTTTTGGTTGTTTTTTTAGTTTGAATAACTCATGAGATTAATATGAGTTGATTTTCTGATCTGTTTTACACCTTCTTTGCACGTCCATTTTCATCAAAGTGATAAGTCACACCATTGATGGTACGTGTTTGGTTGGTGACTAGTTCACCAGAGTTTTCATCGTAGTAGCGACCGTCTGGTGCAAAGTATCCTTTAACTTGTCTACCATGATTTGTATCGAAGTAAAGATTTTGCCCATTAATTTGAACGGCACCAGTAGCGGCGGTACCATCACCGTAGAAATAGTGCCAAGCTCCTTCCGTAAAGACAAAGCGATTTTTAACTGCTTTACCAAACTGATCGAAGTAGTAGATTTTACCATCGATGTAATTAATACTATCTTGCCACATGTCACCTAGTTGGGTGTACTTATAGGCACCTCCTTGACGGAAGTAATATAAATCACCATTGATTTCATGAAGTCCAAGGACTTTTTCACCTTTCTCGTCAAGATAGTAAGTTAGGCCTTTGTTATCTTTGACAAAACCAGCTTTGATTACCTTACGACCATTATCTTTGTCGTAGTAGTACTCAGGCATGTAAACGCCATCTTGACCAAATCCTCCTTTAGCTTGTACTCCTCGATAGTTGAAGAAGACATCTTGTCCATCGATATTTCGAGCTCCCTTGACTGGCTTACCATCTTTACCTAAATAGAACCAATTACCCATGTATTCAACATAACGATTGGTTACAAGATTTCCTGAATTAATATCGTAGAATGCGTAGAGATCACCGTAGGAATCACCATAAGCCCCTTTAACCTGTTGACCATTGTTGCGGAAGAAGACTTTTTGACCATTAATGATTTGAGCTCCAGTAAGGTTGTCTCCATTTGCGTTTTTATAATACCAGTTTCCGTTATCATCGCTATAATAACCATTTGGGTTTGGAACATCCGTACCTACGCCATTTTCATCAAATCGATAGGTCATACCATTAACTGTTAGGGTGGTGTTAGAGACTCGTGTTCCAGAATTAGGATCATAGTAGCGAAGAATACCATTGTCGAGAACAAGCTCTCCTTTAGCTTGACGACCATTGGCATATAGGTAAACGATTTGACCGTCTATATTGACTTCACCATCTTGAGGACGAATAGCATTCCCATCTTCACCATAGTAGTACCAGCCATCAGCTTCTTGGACATAGCGATTTTTTACGGCTTGACCAGTAATTGGGTCAAAATAATAGCGACGTGTAATATTAGTAGGAGTACCATAACCGTAAGAACGTGGTGAATTTTGCCCCTCTTCTAGTAAAATGCTGGTTCCCTTTTGTAGGACACCAGTATCAACAGGAGAGGCAGTATCACGTGCTTTAAAATAGTAGATGTTACCATCAATTTCACGTATTCCTGTAAATTTAGAACCATCGTTCTTGATGTAAAAGGTTTGGCCTTTTTTATTCTGAACTAGACCTTCTTTTCGGACCTTTGCACCAGAGTTAAGGTCATAATAGAAGGTTTGATCTGGATAACTATAAGATTCTCCACTAAAGTCACCTTTGATTTGAACACCTTTATAATCAAAGTAGACTTCTTGACCGTTGATAGTTTGTTCTTCAGTGAGTGGATAGCCATCTTTACCTAAATAGTACCAATTACCTTGGTATTCTAAGTAACGATTGGTTTGAAGTTGACCAGAATTATCATCGAAATAACGACGGAGATTACCAGACCAATTGAAATCAGGTCCCTTAATTTGTTTACCATCTTCTTGGAAAGAGACCCTTACACCATCAACGGTTTGATCCCCAGTTAGATCTTTACCACTAGCATCTTTGTAATGCCAGTATCCATGCTTATCGCTGTAGTAATAACCACCAGTGACATTTGTTTCACTGTTCGAAGTTTCTGTAGATGTAGCTGTCTCACTGGCAGCTCGGTCTGTAATTACAGCTTCACGTGTTTGAGCTTTGGCTGATTCTGCAGGAGCTTGGCTAGTAGTTGTTGAAGCTATTTCACTGGTAGTTTCAGAGCTTGCTGTAGAAGTTGTGGCTTGCTCTGAGACAATTGTAGTGCTTTCAGTGTTGGCGGTATTTTCAGTAGCAGCTGGTGCTTCGACAACTTTTGCTTCGACAAGGTCTGCTGTCGTTTCCACATTGGCAGTTGTAGCAGCAGTCGTGTCAAGGTTTGGTGAGCTATCAGCTTTAGCTTCCTCAGCAAAGGCAGGTCTTGCTATGATGGCAAAACTTGCAAGGGCAGTTGCACATGAAAATGCAAGTAGACGTTTTTTGGATGGTTGTCCAGCAAAATTAGAATGTACTTTCATAATTTTCCTCCTTTTCCTAAGTCCTATTATAACGTAATTTAATCGTGTTTCAATAAAATTAAGACACTTAGAAAAAATAAGAAAGAGCTTCCCTAACTTTTTACTGGAAAAAATTTTTCACAGTTTTTTCCTCCAACGGTTCTTAAACGCAAAAAAATCCAGGACTTATGCCCTGGATTTAGGAGATTATGAAAAAGAAAAGTTTTAGGATAGTTATAGTATATAAAGCAAAGCCTAAAGTTTTCTTAAAGTAGAAGATGAGTATTTTTGTGATTTACAAAGAAAGTTGCTGTTAGCTAACTAAAAAATTTAGTAAAGATTATGGTCTATAAACTAAGATGTCATAACTTGTATTCATTTACTAAAAAAGCAGTAAAACCTAAAGAAGCAAGCCTTCTAATTTAGTGATTATTCTGTCCATTCTGACAATAGATGCTTAAATTGTCCCCATACAGTTTTTGAAAGTGCTACTTTTCTTCAAAAGTTATCCTGTGTAAAATAAGGGTCATAAAAACATATGAGGTGATTGCTATGACAAATCGTTACGACTTAAATAAAAATTTGGCACAGATGCTTAAGGGAGGCGTCATCATGGACGTTCAAAATCCTGAGCAGGCACGTATTGCAGAAGCAGCTGGAGCAGCTGCGGTTATGGCCTTGGAACGCATTCCAGCTGATATTCGTGCGGTTGGCGGGGTATCACGTATGAGCGACCCTAAGATGATTAAGGAAATTCAGGACGCTGTCAGTATCCCAGTTATGGCCAAGGTACGTATTGGTCACTTTGTGGAAGCACAGATTTTGCAAGCGATTGAGATTGATTATATCGACGAGAGTGAGGTATTGACGCCTGCCGATGACCTTATTCATGTGGATAAAACCAAGTTTGATGTGCCTTTCGTCTGCGGAGCCAAGGACCTCGGTGAAGCCCTTCGTCGTATTTCTGAAGGGGCATCAATGATTCGTACCAAAGGTGAACCGGGTACTGGTGATATTGTCCAAGCAGTTCACCACTTACGACTCATGAATCAAGAGATTCGCCGTATTCAAAATCTCAGAGAAGACGAGCTATACATTACTGCCAAAGACTTACAGGTGCCAATTGACTTGGTCCGTTATGTCCATGAACATGGCAAGTTGCCAGTTGTCAATTTTGCGGCTGGTGGTGTAGCGACGCCTGCCGATGCTGCGCTTATGATGCAGTTGGGTGCTGAAGGTGTCTTTGTTGGTTCAGGTATTTTCAAGTCTGGCGATCCTAAAAAACGTGCGGAAGCTATTGTCAAGGCGGTGACTAACTTTGATCGTCCTGATATTTTGGCGCAAGTGTCGGAAGATTTGGGTGAAGCCATGGTTGGTATCAACAAGGATGAAATTGAAATCTTGATGGCAGAGCGAGGAAAATAGATGACAAAAATCGGAATACTGGCTCTTCAAGGTGCTTTTGCGGAACATGAGCAGGTTTTAAATTCCCTTAGTGTCCAAACGGTGCAAATCAGGAATCGGCAAGATTGGGAAACTCACTTTGACTTAGACGGGCTCATCCTACCGGGTGGAGAGTCGACAGTCATGGGCAAACTCTTGCATGATTTAGACTTGTTTGAGCCGATTAAGGCGAAAATCGAGAAAGACTTACCTGTTTTTGGGACCTGTGCAGGTCTGATTTTGTTGGCCAAAACCATAGTAGGCGACCAAACAAAACATTTGGCAAGTATGGACATCAGTGTCGCACGCAATGCCTATGGTCGTCAGCTGGGCAGTTTTGTCACCAATGCTGACTTTAAGGGAATTGGTGAGATTCCCATGGTCTTTATTCGTGGACCAATCATTGAAACCGTTGGACCAGAAGTTCAAGTTTTATCTCAGGTCAAGGGAGCCATCGTGGCAGCCAAGGAAAAAAATATGCTTGTCACCTCATTTCATCCAGAATTAACAGGTGACACAAGGGTCCATGCCTATTTTCTAGAGATGGTGGCTCAGGGCAAACAAGACAAACTATAATGCTAAACTCTTCATATGATTACTCTTCCACGCAAAAAAATCCAGGACCTATGCCCTGGATTTAGGAGATTATGAAAAAGAAAAGTTTTAGGATGGTTATAGTATATAAACGAAACCCTAAAGTTTCCTTAAAGTAGAGAAGAATTTATGAAAAATAGGTAAAAAGGAAGTTTGCAGTTGGTCGACTTAGTCCCTCGAAAAACGTTCTTGATATTTTTTATTGAAAAACCATTGTAAATCAACACGAGGCTTATCCTCTAATTTATTCACTATGGGAGTAATTATTTCATCAATATAGTGTTGGGCTTCCCTCTGTCTTTCTTCACTATCATCGTAAATATCCTTTCCCTTGTCAGGTCTTTGATAATAGTAAGTATAAAATTTACCATTATCACTAAAATAATAAGTTCGATAATTTTCTTGAGGAGTTCCTTTAGGAATAAGTGCATACTGAATAGAATTGCTATCAGGAGCCTGAGTTAGAATGGTCCCTTCTCCATTTATAATTGAATTATTACCATCTGTATCATACCTTAATCCTTTAATGTTTGGGTCATCTATTGAATCTAGATTATCCAAAATCATCACCATTTCAGGATTAGTATTTTTGGCGTGTGGTAAATGCTTTGCATAATAAATAAAATAGGTTGATAAGTTATTATTGATGTAAATCATCCCTCCTAAAAAAAGGATGATGATTATTCCCAAACTGGCAATGAATAGCTTGATGATAGATTTGTGATGCATAGACTATCTCCTACGTTTCTTTATTGATTTTTTCTTTGGAGTAAATGCTTTTTTTATTGTTTTCACAATTTTTTTGACAGCCTTCTTGACTGATTTAGGTCCTGTTTTAGTGACAAAGGTTTTAGTGGCATTCCAAGCTTTTGTGGTCGTTTTCTTGATAGACTGTACCACATTGATAAATTTATTGTTTATTTTCTTAGCTGTGTTAACTACAGGTTTAATGATTTTTTTATTAATAGTTTTAGGTACTGTTTTAGTGACAAAGGTTTTAGTGGCATTCCAAGCTTTTGTGGTCGTTTTCTTGATAGACTGTACCACATTGATAAATTTATTGTTTATTTTCTTAGCTGTGTTAACTACAGGTTTAATGATTTTTTTATTAATAGTTTTAGGTACTGTTTTAGTGACAAGAGTTTTAGTAGCATTCCAAACTTTTGTGGATGTCTTCTTGACAGACTGTATCACAGGTTTGATAAATTTATTATTTATTTTTTGAACTTTGTTAACTACAGGTTTAATGACTTTTTTGTTAACAGTTTTAGCCACTGCGGAAGCAGTTGTCTTTAGTGGATGTTTTAGAAATTTGTCAATGTTCCCATCATAAAGAACCGTATCAAGTTTATGAATGTTCTTTCCAATATCCTTATTTTTCCCTTTAAAGACAGAGTAAAATAAGGCGCCTACCCCACCTACTGTTAGAAAAGCTGAGACAATCTCCATAAAGGAGGCTAGTTGCGCTTCTCCCTTATCTTTCCCTTGATTTTTCCCATAAACTTCTAAAAAAAGCTCTTTGCGTTTACTATCTAAATCTTTCTGTCCATAATACTTTAAGATACGCTCATCGAGGGGTAAATCTTTGTAGTCAGGATGTCTAGCTAAAATAATGGCATCCATATCAGTAAAAATATCTGTTTCAGGCATTGAGGTTAACAAATCTCCGACCAATGAATTCTGTTGAAGAATGTTATTCCTCTTATTGTCATTATTGTAAATCTCAAATAATGGATTTGAACCTAGAAAAGAAGGATATAGAAGTGAACGAGAGGACACATATTTCATGGCTTCATCAGAAAATTTTTGTTGTTCTAAAGAAGCTAGCGTTGTCATAACATGTGCAAAATCGATTTTACCGTCAGAATGGTTTTTCCGTATTGTTGTTTTTACATTATCTGGAATATCGAGTGTCGTTCCTTTATACGTGTTATAAAGGTTTTGTAGAAAGTCTTCACGATATGAAGGAGAAGCTAGCGTTAAGGCAATATCTCTATTTATAGCATTTGTATTATTGCCATTTTTCTTCTTGGCCTCCTCCCCAATTTTTTTAATAAAAGCAATCAAGTCGGTCTGTTGAGGACCATCTTCGAGAGTGTTAATAATTCCTGTATTAATACCAAACCAATCTTTCTCCTTAGAAACTGAGTTTTTCTTTGGTATTTGTGTTTCTATAGAGGAGCTCTCTTTCACTGAAGGTTGTGTTGTAATTGTTGGATGTGGAAGAGTTCCCGTATAGGTCGGCGATACTGTTCTTGTGATGACTTGCCCTGACCCAAAGTTTGGCTTGGCATAGGTATAAAGTCTTGATACAACATTGTTTTGTCGCTGATAAGTTGGGGTTATAGTAACCTTCGGAGAAGACTTCTGAGTAGGCTTTTTAGGTGTATTATCTTTCTGAGGAGTTGGAGCTGGTTTAGGAACCACTTTATTGTTGTGGTATAAGATAATAGGGGTAAGAATTGCTTGAGGCTTCTCAACTTTTTTAGGAGCGATTGGTTTTGCCATAAAAGCAGGTGCTGTTGGTGGTGTTGGAGGATTTAAAATGCCGCCTTTAACCTTAACATCTGAGTTAAACGCAAACCAATCCGCAAAGCCATTGGAATTTCCAAAATGAAAACGGATCCTCTCAGTTGATTTTCCGACAATAGCTCCGATGTAAGCATCTGGACTAGTTTCACTATCCCAATCGCTAGCTAAGGATGCTTGAGGAACAGAACTATAATTTAATGCATAATTATCTTGAACAGTAATAGTTGAACCATTAATGGGGATAAATCTTCCGTTGTAGTTCCCAACAAATTCTCCCTCACCATTCAGGGAATTGATGCTGGCAAAACTAGTTAAAGCGTAATTGTCTTTAGTAGGCAAAATTTCTTTACCAGCGGCATCATAGAACTGGACTGTCATCTCCATCTCAAAGGAACTTTGAGTAACGCCATCTTTGTTGTAGATATGCGTATAAGAAGTGACAGTAGGGTCATCAATAGCTTGAAAAATCACCTTACCAGAATAGTGGGTCGTATCAATGAGACGATAAGTAAAACGAACTCTTTTTAATTGATAACCCGAAAAACTTGAGTGCTCAAGGTTAGAATAATCTACCACGACGGTATCGCCAATATCCATCAAGGCAGTATTCCATCTTCCTGTTGTGATAACGGTTTGACCTGGTGCATAGGCAGTAACCGTCCCAGGATCCATCCAACCGTGACTATCCTTAACGACCGTCTCTAAAATCTCATCAGGAATAATATTACCCGTAAAGGTCTGAGTGGCATTTGGCTCGGAACGAAAAATGAGGTTCTGAGCTAAAACTTCAGGAAGGTACCCCGTTTTGTTGGTGTTTCCTAAAGCAGTATTGTAATCTTCATCATAACGGGCTTTAGCCAGATTATATGTTTTTTGATCAATGTTATATTGGTGGACCTTCTTTTGATAATCCTGATATTTAACGAACTCATCCTGATAGTCTTGTTCTTGCTTTTGATAGTTTTGATAATCTTGTTCGGCCTTTTGATAAGCGGACTTTGCTTCTCGGTACTCTTTGGTGACCTCGTTGACCATTTCTATCTGCTCAGTATAATCAGCCTGAGCTTCTTGAGTTGTATCGAAGGTTTCCTCTTTGGTTTCAAGAGCAGTGATACCTTCAGTAACTGCTTCAGAGATGGCTTGATTCAATTGGCTACTATCAGTATAATTGTGTGATGTTTCAGCCGTTGTTGCTTCATCTGTTGTCGCCACAGCATCTGTGGCAGGTGTTGTCGGTGGTGTCGTTATTTCTTCAGCCAACACTTGCGGTGTAAGTAATAACAAACTACTGAATAAGCCAATCCCTAAGGATTGGTAATGCTTACGTTTCATAACTCTCCTTTCTAAATTCCTTGTATTATACCATTAATTTTAGAAAGCTTAAAGAATCCTTAACCATAAAGTTATATAACTTTATAGATAGTTTCGTAAGTAAATGCCTCTTTTGACTCTTTATCCCCTTAACGCAGGAATTTTCATTATCCCTTATTCTAGGAGTGTATTAAAAACTAGAAAGAATCATTTGCTTATGGTAAAACAACAAATGGATTTTCAATCTGATAATTTAATGGCTGATTCGCTCCAGATAGAAAATTATCTGAAGTAAGGAAGAAGTTGCCACTTATGTACCGTTCATCTGGGAATTGAAGATGGTATTAGTTCCTATCTGGAGCGCTATCAACTTGCTTCTCCACGGCAGAAATTTAAGATTTTCTATTTTCTACTTGTTACGGTGAGAAGCTCAAGCGATTTTTAGAAGAAATTCGAGGTAAGCAGTATGTTTAGTTGGTTAGAAGCTATTTTTATACTTTGGTCCAACTGGCAAAGGTGAACCGACTTAATGCTTTATTATTGGTTAGCTTTTTAGCTTATCTTTGTTACTAGGGATATAAGCTAGTACGTCAACCGATGATGACCTTTTTTCAGTTGATAAAAGGATGGTTCGATAATAGGGAAACTATTAAGAAGCGTATCCACCATAAAAAAGAAGGCCTGCTGAACCTTTGGAAGCATCATCAAGATATTGACTGAAAATCATCTGGCAAAGACAAGGGGAAGATGATTTGGTCGTTAGTCAAGCAACTTGCTACAGCGATTCCATCTTTCGTAACAATAAATAACTTGGATTGTAAGCAATTTCTCTACATAATATTTCTTCTATAATTGGTGCTAAGAAAATAGCAGAAATCACAGTTTGAATAGAGTGAGTAGAGTTCTCTCCTTTAGTAAGTATAAAGTCATGATAGACAAGATTTAAAGCGTTTACGCAAGTTGTTTGGCTTGCTTTTTTATTTTCTAAAATTATCAATATAGTGTAAGCAAATAATAAGGTTTACGTAAAATATTCGACATATAGGGCTTACTTTGGTTACAAAGGATGCTCATTCGCTCTAATGTATGAGGATTGAAAATAGATGAAAGCGAGGTTTTCTTTGTCATTTAACAAAAAATAAGAGATTTTAAAAAAAGAGCTTTCTAAGATAAAAAGGTATGGGTTACATAGCTTTACCTTGCTTTTCCGTGAGAAATATGACTAGAAGGTTAGTCTTATGAGATTAGGGTTATGCGACTGTAATTGTATTCGCTATTGATATGGCTTATCATATTAGGTGTTAAATGGAAAAAGCATAGAAAGGTGTATGTTATGGAAAAGAAAGTTGGATTTAAACTACACAAGGTTAAGAAAAATTGGGTGACTATCGGAGTTAGTACTCTGTCAATGGTTGCTTTAGCAGGTGGTGCCTTTTTGACAGATCAATCTGCAAAGGCAGATGAGGTGCCAGTTCCTAATCAGGGCGGTTATGAACAATCAGATGCTGGTATTGAATCAAGTGCATCACTGGTTAATCAAAGCTATACGCCAACCTTAACAGAAGATGCTACTTACGTGTCAGCGGTGCCATCAAACTCTGGAAGTCAAATGACTGCAAGATACGAGGCGTCATCATCTTATTCAACAGAAGGCTCATCAGCGTCTGTTATTGGTGCTGGAGTAACTAGTGGTGGAGAGGTTATAAGTACTGGTCAAGGAAGTGTGTCATCAGGTACTTCACAGGCTTCACAAGGTGCACAAGTCACTGAAACACAGACCTCTAATACAACTACACCTGGTTCAGGTTATCAATCAGGTAGCAGTTCTGCATCAGTGAGTGTTAGTTCGTCAAGTTCTTCAAGCTCATCAAGTTCTGCATGGTATTCTTACTCGTCTTCATCATCATGGTCTTCATCATCTGATGCTAGTGGATTTGCGGCATTTACGACGAATTGGCCTGATTTGAATGCTATTAATTTAAATGGTCGTCGTAACACAACAATCACGATTACAGCTTCTGGAACGACTCCAAATGTAACCATTATTTCAAATTCAAATAAATTGATTCCTAATGTGTCAGTGACAAATTCAAATGGTTCAACTCCGAATGTCACTATCATTACCCAAGGAAACAAACAAAATAATTCAGGCTATCAAATCATCTCAGGTGAGACAAAACCAAGTGTAGATTCAAACACTCACAAGTCATCATTTGTCCGTGTAGGTGAAAATCAATGGTATTATTTTGACCAAAACGGCCAAAAAGTGAAAGGTGAACACGTTATCGATGGTAAGACTTATTACTTCCTAGATAACGGTCTTCAAGCTCGTGACTATCTTCTTAAAGGTGGCGACGGCTACACTTATTACTATGATAAAAATGGTGTCAAAGCCATTAATGGTTTCTACGATTTTGCAGGTTACCGCAAAGATGTCCGCTACTTTGATTGCTATGGACATATGGCAACTGGCCTCGTTGAAATGTCTGGTGTGACCTTCTACTTTGACACGCAAACAGGTATCCAAGCTAAAGACAAATTTATTCGTTTTGCTGACGGTCATATCCGCTACTTCATTCCAGATACTGGTTACATGGCGGTTAACACCTTTGTTCAAAACAAAGAAAACCAAGCTTGGTACTACTTAGACGAACATGGATATGCTGTGACAGGAAAGCGTATCATTAATGGTAAGGAATACTGTTTTGATGCAGAAGGCCGTCAAATCAAAGGTCAATTGGTGAATCAAGGCAGCACAAGTTACTACATTTCTGCTCAAACGGGTGAAATGGCTGTGTCACGCTTTATCTTTGAAAATAACAACTGGTATTATGCTGATGCTTCAGGAAATCTCGTTCAGGGAGCAAAAGTGATTGATGGCAAACAGTATTATTTCAACAAAGATCACAGTCAGCTAAAAGGTGGCTGGGCTGAAGGGCGTTATTATGACGCTGTCACTGGTGAAGCAGCCATCAACCAGTTCATCCAAATGGCAGCTAACCAATGGGCTTACCTCAACAAACAAGGCTACAAGGTAACAGGCCTTCAAACCATTAACGATAAAGTTTACTACTTTGGAAGCAATGGTGCGCAAGTTAAAGGTAAAGTGCTTACTATCAATGGTAAGAAATGTTACTTTGATGCCCACACAGGTGAGCAGGTTGCCAACCGTCTTGTCGAAGTGACACGTGGCTGCTGGTATTATTTCAATGCAGCTGGTCAAGCAGTGACAGGACAACAGGTTGTCAATGGTAAACACCTTTATTTTGACGCTTCAGGTCGTCAAGTGAAAGGTCGCCATGTTTATGTTGGTGGTAAACGTCTCTTTTGTGATGCCAGAACTGGCGAATTGCGACGTGGTCGTTAATATTAATATGATTTAAGAATCTAGAGAACTTTTTCCCTTTCCAATTTCAATTATTAATTTTTCCTATTAAATCTCTAGATTATTAAATAATTCAAAGCCAGCAGTTGCTGGCTTTTGATTTTTCTTGGCGAATGAGGTGATAGCAGTAGCTCTTTTTAGCGGTGTAACAGTTTATACATCAGGAGAAATAGAAAAAAGCCAGCAAAGACCGCTGACTTTTTTCAATAACCCGATATAAAATGCGAGCCAAGGTTTTACCTTGTTTCCTCATATCAATAGTATTATGTTTTATCCAAAAAGTCAACTGATTTTTTGAAAACTGATTCAAAGAATTTTTTTAAAGACGTTGAATGATTTATCATCTCACTATTCTCATAATATCTGTTTAATACTTCAGTTCCCTCTTTATACCGTCTCTTATTAAGTTCGTCGGAGCAAATTTTTGAGTGTATATAAAACAAATTAACTAAATCAATAATTTTGGGATACTTAACTAATCCGTTATTGATACCCATTGTATTTGAAAATGATTTGGTAGATGGATAAGGTCTTGGAATCATATCCTCTTTTAAAAATAGATTGATTAAAAATACATCATTATGAGCACAAGAGTTACGGATGTTCTTAATGAATCTGTGTTCCTTAGCATAAAGTTTCTCGTATTTAGGGGTTCTAGATTCAATATAGAACTCTAAAAATTGGACTAACGTTCCAAAATCAATAATTTCCATAAGGACCCAAGATGAAATTTGTGTTCTTTTACGAAACATGTCTAATCGATATTTACTGCTTCTAAAATGTGACAGTACCTCATTGAACTTTTTAGGGAATTTATCTTGAAACTCTTTAACAATTGTATAACCATCCTCGTTATCATCATCAGTTAGGATTCTCATAAGGTTAGTTCTTGTTGCATGCTCAATGTCTAAACAAAGCATGAGTAGATATTCTCTCAGACGTACATCTAATTTAGCAGTGGCAACGAGATGATCAAATGTTAAATTATCATATCCCCCTTGAGGAAGTTTAGGGAAATTTTTTCTATAACTAGAAATTTTATAATAGTAACTTCTAGTTTTGAGATAGTTTTCAATTTGATCTTCAGTATAGCTACCAGGAGATATATTTTTATCCTCAAGTTTTTGAATAAGATCTTTAAAAGATAATTTGGGTTTCATTATTTCTCCTATTTTTCTCAATACTTACACCCCTATATATTTGAGGTAAGTATGTTCTTAGCAGGTTGTAAGATGAGGTGTGTAATCGTTATCATGGTTAGATTATAGCAAAGAATTTCACGAAAAGAAAACTTTCTTATTTTTTGATAAAAGACCTTTTATATTTCACACAATATAAAATATAAAGTGTTCAAAAATAAAAATTTCTTCGAAAAAGATAATAAGTTGAGATGTGCTACCCTTGTCTCTAATTAAAAGGAAAATTTAAAACTACTCGTTAAAATAAGATGACTTTGGCTTCCGTTGAAAGTTCAGAAACCGACCAAGGAATACTGAACTATCCTATTATAACTGGCTGAAAACGGGCTATAATTCTCAGAAAGACTCAGCTATTTTTGATTAAAGAGTAAGGGTGTTATGGAACTTAATGTCACAAATAAAACAACTTGTGTAAAAATACCATCCAAGAGTTTTTCGGGCTACCAAACATGGAAAGCGCCATGACCTTCGAATGAGTTAATCACGCAGGTTTTCACAGTTATATTTCAGTATCTCTAGCCAAATCCTTTATTTCATCTTAGAAATGAAGGCTTTTTTATTTAAATTTACATTAATTTTGTAGGCTTGGGAGGAGTTGTTAAAAAGTCCCTAGCCTAATGATTATCGTTAGTTATGTCATCTCCGGTTTAGGAGTTACCTCATTTAGACCACCTTTCTGAGAAAAGAAAGGTGCCTACATTAAGCTGACATTATAGTTGTGTAATTGTATTCCCTTGTCAAATAGCTTATGATAGAAATATTATAAGGGAAAAAGGTTATATATTATGGAACAAAAAGTACGCTTTAAACTGCATAAAGTGAAGAAGAATTGGGTAACGATTGGGGTAACAGCACTCTCAATGGTTACCGTTGCTGGTGGCACTTTGTTGGAAGACCAACAGGTTCAGGCCGATGAGCAAAATGCTGCGAATCAGTCGGGTGATAGCAGTCAGGATTTACTTCGAGAAGCGTCTGCCACAACTAATGATACAGCAACTACAGTAGCACCAACTATCTCAGCAGATGCCAATACTGCTAGCGTCAACATTCCTGTCGCAGATGCCACTAACACGACAACAGCTGCCACAGATAGGGCAGCTGCACCAGCTACAAACGCAGCGACAGTTGACACTAACTCAAGTCAAGCAGCACCAAGTACAAATGTGCAACCAGTTGCAGCTGATACGAGTGCTACAACGACAGATACAACTAACAATACTGCAACAGCTACTACAGACCGTGCAGCAACAACGGATACGGCAAATACAGAAGCTCATACACGTAGTCGTCGTGCCTTGGCAGAAACTCGTGAAGCCAACACAAACACAGCGACTGGTATCCAATGGATCAACGGTAAACAATACTATGTCAATAGTGACGGTAGTGTGCGTAAGAACTTCGTCTTTGAGCAAGATGGTAAGTCTTATTACTTTGATGCTGAGACAGGGGCTCTTGCGACCAAGTCACAGGATGAATTTTCAACAGAACCTATCAAGGCGACTGTGGATTTTTCATCTGGAAACCAGCTCTACAAAAACAATGACAAATCTTTGGACCAACTAGACACCTTCATCACAGCGGAGGCTTGGTACCGTCCAAAGAGTATTCTCAAGGATGGTAAGACTTGGACAGCTTCAACCGAGGCTGACAAACGTCCACTTTTGATGGTTTGGTGGCCTGACAAATCGACTCAGGTTAATTACCTTAACTACATGCAAAATCAAGGTCTTGGTGCAGGATCATTTTCAACAAACTCTAGTCAGGAAAGTCTAGATCAAGCTGCCAAGATGGTTCAGACTAAGATTGAAGAACGTATCGCGCGTGAAGGCAATACCAACTGGTTGCGTACAAGTATCGACCAGTTCATTAAAACTCAACCGGGTTGGAATAGCAGTACTGAAAATAGTTCATATGACCACTTGCAACGTGGACAGTTGCTCTTTAACAACAGTAAGGGTGATACTGGCAACCGTACCAGCCACGCCAACTCTGACTATCGTTTGCTCAACCGCACACCGACTAACCAGACGGGTACGCGTAAGTACTTCAAGGACAATTCTATCGGTGGTCTTGAGTTCTTGCTTGCCAACGATATTGACAACTCAAATCCAGCTGTTCAAGCGGAGCAACTTAACTGGCTCCACTTCATGATGAATATCGGAAGTATCATGGCCAATGACCCAACAGCCAACTTTGACGGTTTGCGTGTCGATGCCGTGGATGATGTGGATGCTGACCTTCTCCAAATCGCTTCTGATTACTTCAAAGCAGCCTATGGTGTTGATAAGTCTGAAGCCAATGCAATCAAACACTTGTCATACTTGGAAGCGTGGTCTGCCAACGACCCATATTACAACAAGGACACTAAGGGGGCACAACTGCCGATTGATAATGCCCTTCGTAATGCCCTTACCAACCTTTTGATGCGTGATAAAAATACACGTATGCAGCTTGGGGACATGACTGCTTTTATGAATAGTAGTTTGAATCCACGAGGTGCTAACGATAAGAACGGTGAACGTATGGCCAACTATATTTTCACCCGTGCCCACGATACTGAAGCGCAAACCATTATTCAACGTATCATTCACGATCGTATCAATCCAAATGTGTTTGGCTACAATTTCACCCGTGATGAAATCAAGAAAGCCTTCGAGATTTACAATGCGGATATCAATACAGCTCACAAGACTTATGCGTCATACAACTTGCCATCTGTCTATGCCCTCATGTTGACCAACAAGGACTCTGTGACACGTGTTTATTACGGTGACCTCTACCGTGAGGATGGTCACTACATGGCCAAGAAGACGCCTTACTTTGATGCCATCGATACCCTCTTGCGTGCCCGTATCAAGTATGTGGCCGGTGGTCAAGACATGGAAGTGAAGAAAGTCGGAAATGACGGCCTCTTGACATCAGTTCGTTATGGTAAAGGTGCCAATAACAGCACTGATTGGGGAACTACTGAAACCCGTACGCAAGGGATGGGTGTCATTTTGACCAATAACTACGATTTCCGCTTGGGTAGCAATGAAACTGTAACGATGAATATGGGTAGAGCCCACCGTAATCAGCTTTACCGTCCATTGCTTTTGACGACTAAGGATGGTCTAGCAACCTACCTCAACGATTCTGATGTGCCTTCAAACCTTCTTAAACGAACAGACGGAAACGGAAACTTGACCTTCAATGCCAATGATATTTTTGGTGTGGAAAATGTGCAAGTATCAGGTTACCTCGGTGTCTGGGTACCAGTCGGGGCTAAGGCTAACCAAGACGCACGTACACAGCCAAGTAACCGTGCCAATAGCGATGGCCAAGTTTACAAGTCTTCAGCAGCCCTTGATTCACAAGTCATGTATGAAGCCTTCTCAAACTTCCAAGCTTTTGCGGACGATCAGCCAGAACTCTACATGAACCGTGTCTTGGCTAAGAACACTGACTTGCTCAAAGCTTGGGGTGTTACATCTGTTGGACTTCCACCACAGTACGTTTCAAGTAAGGATGGTACCTTCCTCGATTCAACGATTGACAATGGTTATGCCTTTGATGACCGTTATGACATGGCCTTGAGTCAAAATAATAAATACGGCTCACTTGAAGACCTCCTCAACGTCCTTCGTGCCCTCCACAAAGATGGTATTCAGGCCATTGCTGACTGGGTGCCAGACCAAATTTATAACCTTCCAGGAAAGGAAGTGGTGAATGCCACACGTGTTAACGGCTACGGTTATCACCAACAAGGTTATCAAATTGTGGACCAAGCCTATGTGGCAAATACCCGTACAGATGGTACAGACTATCAAGGTAGATACGGTGGTGCCTTCCTTGATGAGCTTAAAGCTAAGTACCCATCTATTTTCAACCGTGTGCAAATCTCAAATGGTAAGCAGTTACCTACGAATGAAAAGATTACCAAATGGTCTGCTAAGTACTTCAACGGAACCAACATCCTTGGACGAGGCATCAACTTTGTCCTTCGTGATGATAAGACCAACCAGTACTTCAATACTTCAACCAACAGCCAACTCTTGCCAACACCACTTCGTGACACAGGTGCCATCACAAGCACTCAAGTCTTCCAACGTCGTGGACAAGATGTTTACTTCCTTCGTGATAACCAAGCCGTTAAGAATGAATTTGTTCAAGACGGTAACGGCAACTGGTATTACTTCGGTGCTGACGGTAAGATGACCAAGGGTGCTCAAACCATCAATAAAAAGGATTACTATTTCTTTGACAATGGTATCCAATTGCGTAATGCCCTTCGTCGTGCTAACAACGGCTATACCTACTACTACGGTTTAGACGGTGCCATGGTTAAGAATGCCTTTGTTGATTTTGACGACAAGCGTAAGCAGGTGCGCGCCTTTACGACTCAAGGAAGCATGGTAGTGGGTAACCTTCATTGGAGTGGCCACCATTTCTACTTTGACCGTGAAACTGGCATTCAGGCCAAGGATCGTATTGTCCGTACAGATGATGGCAAATTGCATTACTATGTTGCAGAAACTGGTGACATGGGACGCAATGTCTTTGCGACTGATAGCAGGGCAGGTAAACGTTATTACTTTGACGCTGATGGTAACACTGTGACTGGTTCACGTGTCATTGACGGTAAGACCTATTACTTTAACCAAGATGGTAGTGTCGGTACGGCCTACAGCAACCGAGCTGATTCTATTATCTTTGAAAATGGTAAGGCACGTTACATCACACCAGCAGGCGAAATCGGACGTAGCATCTTTGTCTATAATCCAGCAACTAAGGCTTGGAACTACTTTGATAAAGAAGGTAACCGTGTCACAGGACGTCAGTACATTGACGGTAACCTCTATTACTTCAAGGAAGATGGTAGTCAGGTTAAGGGCGCCATTGTCGAAGAAAATGGTATCAAGTATTATTATGAGCCAGGTTCAGGTATTCTTGCTAGCGGACGCTACCTCCAAGTAGGCGATGACCAGTGGATTTACTTTAAACATGACGGTTCACTGGCTATCGGACAAGTTCGTGCAGACGGTGGCTACCTCAAATACTTTGATAAAAATGGTATCCAAGTCAAGGGTCAAACTATCATCGAAGATGGTCACACTTATTACTACGATGCTGATAGTGGGGCTCTTGTAACAAGTAGCTTTGCTGAGATTGCACCAAACCAATGGGCTTATTTCAATACTGAAGGTCAAGCCCTTAAAGGCAATTGGACTATCAATGGCAAGGAATACTACTTTGACCAAAATGGTATCCAATACAAGGGCAAGGCCGTTAAGGTCGGCAGTCGTTACAAGTACTATGACGAAAACGATGGGCAACCTGTAACCAACCGCTTCGCTCAAATCGAGCCTAACGTCTGGGCTTACTTTGGAGCAGATGGTTATGCCGTGACAGGTGAACAAGTCATCAATGGCCAACACCTTTACTTTGACCAATCAGGTCGCCAAGTTAAAGGAGCCTACGTCACAGTCAATGGTCAACGCCGTTATTACGATGCTAACACTGGCGAATATGTCCCAGGAAGATAAGTAGTAGTAGCCCCAGTGACTGTCCAGAGAACACACAGCCGAGAATGAGGGAAAATTCTCAAGAAAAAAAGATCGTGAAAACGGTCTTTTTTTGTGCTCCTATTTGGATTTTGTTCGAAATAGTCTTGACAGTAGTCTATGAAAAGCGTAGAATCTTTTTCAAAAAAAGAAAATAGGTGTGCTCACCAAGATAGCATTTCTTTCCGAATTTGATGATGGTATAAATCGAATGTTTACCTTGAGAAAAGCAGGATCTATTTAGGGAGTGTTCTAGTTGACAAAAAGTAATAATATCCAAATTGAAGATATCTTAAACAATATCTATAATCTAATTTTAAATCCAGAAACAACTGAAGAAGAGAGAAACTTGCTCGTAACGTTTAAAAATGAAATAGAAGATGAAAAGAAGGATAATGGTGAACTTCTTGCAGAGTTACGCAGAGCTATTCAAGTTCTAGCTGTTGACAATCTTTCTAAAGGAATTTCACTGAGTTCTGGAGTGAGTGGGTTGAGTAAGACTCTCACAGAATTTCAAAATGAATCAGAACGTAATAAAAATCTAGCAATAGGATTGTCATCAATCGCTATGTTTTTTAGATGATTTATCTGTTTGTGATGCTTAATAATTAAAATGACAAAAAGATCAACTGAATTGAACCAAATGAGTTGGATTCTGTTGATCTTTTGTAGTTCTAATCTTGAGTATCTTGTTAGCCAATTTTCGCTATTTAAGTAAATAGAACTTAAGTAGTTTGACTATTTAGAATTTGTTGATATTTCTTAGAAAAAAGACTGTTTGAATAGTTCAAACAGTCTAATAAGAATTGAGTTAAATATTTAATATGTCACATTGTCCCTTGAGCGTCCACGAGCCGTTAGAATAGCTGAATAGTATCAATTTTAGAACTTTTATTGAGTTGCTCGAATTTAAAGCTGTTGCCTGTCTCCTTGAGCAGGATTTTGAGGTTGAAACGCTTGATTATTTCCTTGAACAGGATTTTGAGGTTGGAGCGCTTGATTACTTCCTTGCATAGGATTTTGAGATTGAAACACTTGATTGTTTCCTTGAACAGGATTTTGAGGTTGAAACGCTTGATTATTTCCTTGAACAGGATTTTGAGGTTGGAGCGCTTGATTACTTCCTTGCATAGGATTTTGAGATTGAAACACTTGATTGTTTCCTTGAACAGGATTTTGAGGTTGAAACGCTTGATTATTTCCTTGAACAGGATTTTGAGATTGAAACGCTTGATTATTTCCTTGCATAGGATTTTGAGGTTGAAACGCTTGATTATTTCCTTGCATAGGATTTTGTGGTTGAAACGCTTGATTGTTTCCTTGCTCAGGATTTGGAGCTTGATTATAATAATATACGTTATTAGAAAGAGTATTTTTAATGCCTTTTCCAGATTTGAAAGATCTTAAATTACTATTTTTCTTCTCAGTTAAAAAAGCTAATATTCCTGTAACTATAGTGCCAATTTCTCCTATCAATCTAATTTGTGGTGCAGAATAGAAATCTATCTTTCCGAAACTGTCAGGATATTCATATTGTGTATTAACTGCCTCAAAAATAGCGAAAATAGTAGCAAATAATCCTATAATTCCAAGTGATGCTATCACTAAAGCAATTAACTTAGAAATTGGTTTTGAAAATTTTCCAGATAGAGCGAGTGCTGCAGAAGTGAGAGCACATGCAAAGCAAATAAATCCTAGTGAATAACCATCAAACCCAATTCCAAAAGAACCTATTGTAATGTGTCTCATTCCTATTATTGGTGAGAATGATGAGCCTATGACAGCGACTGCTGAAAGGATAATAAATAGACGTTTTTTATTCAAATTGACCTCCTTTTATATATGAGTATCATATTGTTAACTAAAAGTGAAGCAACACTTCAACTCTCTATTAATTTTATATGAATACTAATTTGTTAAACCTGAATTCATGTTTTTTTTGCTCTCGCTATACCTAATTTGGATCTTGGTTGAGGGGGACATAAAAATTAAATATTTGGGTTCAGGGCTATGCTGACTAATGGAATTGTGTAGTTTTTTGTGTTTGAACAGGTTGATTATGACCTTTAAGATTCTGTTGAGTTGGGTTGTGGTTTAAATCATTACTTAATGTGTCTTTATTACTTTGTTCTATTATTTCCTTTTTTAATAAAGCTGTGAAACCGGTAACTATGGTAGTAATTGCTCCAAATATTCCAAGCAATAAACCATATGAGGATTGTACTCTTAAAACCTCTACACCGATTCCAAGTTTCATTTGTGCTTCACGCATTGATATAAGCACATCATTAACTTTATCAACAAATATAAAATAAGCAAAGACCAATTCTAAAGCTCCAAGTAGCGATATAACAAGAGCAACTTTTTTAGGAATAAATTTTGAGAAATTTCCTACAAAAGAAAGTAAAACAGAAATGATAGCACTGGAAAGGAAAAGAATTTCCCATATACTGCTTAAAGAGGCTAGATTGTCACGATAGTAGATATAAGGCTCTCCATCTCCACCCATCCATGGAAAATATATTGAGATAAAAACGATTGCTGATGCAATGACAGTAAAAAAACGTTGTATATTCATTTTATCCTCCTGAGTTTATCATTATTATAGCATATTTTTTGAAGTATATTATCATTAGTCAAATATTATGTATATAGTTCTTCCATGAAATTTTTTCTGATAGTTTAATTCAATTTATGTAAGACTATCTGATTGTATAATCGTTGACGGTATGTTGATTGAATTATTTAAGAATCTTTTTAGACTTGAAAAGTCAATAGGAAGAAAAAAAACTAATTCATTTACAACGAAAGGGAATTAGTTTAGCAATTATGCTAAATCATTATCTAACGAAACATATCAAAAAAGCCACTGGCATACAACAAAACCAATGGCTTTCAACAATTTATTTTTTCTTCCCTAGTATAAAATAATGGCTAGGGATTTGTTGTGTCAAACTGACTGCGATGGCGATGGTAAATGAGGCTAGGAAACAAGCTCGTAGGAAGCTGAGGCCTAGGTCTGCATTTCCAATCAAGAGGAAGTAGATGGCACGGTAGAAGCTCATTCCGGGAATGAGTGGGAACATGCTTGAGGCTAGGAAGACAGTAGCTGGACATCTACGGTAGTGGGCCAAAAAGCGTGAGGTGAAAGTGACCAGTAAGGCAGGAAAGAGGATGGCTAAAACTTCGTGATGGGTATTATTCCAAATCAAGAGGTAGAGGAGCCATGAGCCGGCGCCTAGTGTTCCAAGATCTAAGAAGTATTTCTTGGGTACTCGGTAAAGTACGGAGAAGGCTGCTGTCCCTAGTCCTGCCATGACAGTTTGAATCAGGACTTCTAGCCAAGAGGTAGACGGTGTTGAAAAGACGCCTGATAGTTGCTCCGCAAAGGGGAGAATGGAAATCATGGCAAGGACACCGACAGAGATTGATAGACAAGTGGAGACTCCCGATAGCATCAGGGCCAGGCCACTATAGTAATTGTTTTGGGTGAATTCACGGATAGCATTAACAAAGTAGGCTCCAGGAATCAAAATCATGAGGGTTCCTAGGATGATAACGCTACGATGTTGCCCGATACCCAGATAATAGAGAATATTAGCTGATAGAGCGGCAATGGCACTAGAGAGGATAATCTGCAAGAAACTGGTATGAATAAAACGGGAAAAGAGCTGCATACCAATCCCCACAAAAAGTCCCGATATAGCCGCAGCAGTACCATCAATCCAGCTACTTCCAAGAGCTAGCGAGAAGCTCCCAGCACCAATGACGCAGGCTATAATATCCTCTAAAGGACGATAGAAAGTCTTCTGCTCAATGGTTTTCAACTTTTGGAAAATGCTAGAGACAGGCTGATTTGGCTGTTCTGCCAGTTCACGAGACAGGCGGTTAACCTCCTCTAGTTTTCCTAGATGAATAGAAGGGGCTGAGGTAGCTAGGACACGAGACTCCTTAAGACCTGAGCGGTTGAGCCCGGAAATCATGACTCCTCGATTGACCACGTAAGTGGAGAAGTCTCTGATACCAAGAGACTTGGCCATATGCCCCATGGTGTCTTCAATACGGTAAATCTCAGCACCGCTCTCCATGAGGAGACGGCCTGCTTGAAGGACCGCATCCATTTCGTTTTGAGTCTCTGATTCATTTGGAAAATCGATAGTCATGTGACCCCTCCTTATCTGTTAATTCGTCATTCCATTATAAGGCTTGAATGGTGGTTTTTCAATAGCTTTGACGACTAAAATGTGTCTTTTTATGAGATTTTTCTTCTACTTAATGGTAGGGGGCAGGAAAATGGAGGATTGCCTTTTGCCTTGCTAATGATTGAGGCAAATGCTACAATTAAATCATAAAATGTATGCGTTTACATATTTTTGCGCTACCTTTCTCAAAAAGCGTTATAGTCCTTTATTTATAGGGAGATGAGCAATTACAGAAGGAAGCGTATGTAAGTGTAAAAAATGATACCTTTGAAAAGGAGGCAATTCCATGAAAAAAATTATCAATAATCCTGAAAATGTTGTCACTGAGATGTTAGATGGCTTGGCTTATGTACATCATGATTTGGTGCATCGTCTGTCAGGTTTTGACATCATTGCAAGAAATGAGCAGGCTTCTGGTCAGGTTGGTCTCATTTCTGGTGGCGGAAGTGGTCACGAGCCAGCCCACGCTGGTTTTGTGGGTGATGGTATGCTTTCAGCAGCTATCGCAGGTGCAGTTTTCACATCACCAACGCCTGATCAAATTTTGGAAGCTATCAAGGAAGCGGACCAGGGGGCTGGTGTCTTCATGATTGTTAAAAATTATTCAGGCGACATCATGAATTTTGAGATGGCTCAAGAATTGGCTGAGATGGAAGGTATCGAGGTTGCCAGTGTCGTTGTAGACGACGATATCGCCGTGGAAAATAGTCTCTATACACAAGGTCGTCGCGGGGTTGCAGGAACCATTTTTGTTCACAAAATCCTAGGCCATGCGGCTCGTGAGGGTAAGTCTCTGGCTGAAATCAAAGACTTGGCTGACAAGATTGTTCCTAATATCCACACCATTGGTTTGGCCCTTAGCGGTGCGACAGTTCCTGAGGTTGGCAAGCCTGGTTTTGTCCTAGCAGAGGATGAAATCGAATATGGTATTGGTATCCACGGTGAGCCAGGTTATCGTAAGGAGTCTATGCAACCTTCTCGCCTATTAGCGGAAGAATTGACTGGTAAACTTATAGAAGCCTTCGAGGCAAAGAATGGTGAGCGCTATGCCCTTCTCATCAATGGTATGGGTGCAACGCCACTCATGGAGCAGTATATCTTTGCCAATGACGTGGCAAGTCTTCTTGGAGCTGCAGGCTTAGATGTGGTTTATAGAAAATTGGGTAACTACATGACTTCTATTGATATGGCAGGTCTTTCACTAACCCTTATGAAGATTGAAGATGAGGCTTGGCTGACAGCTCTGGAAAGTCCTGTTAAGACCATCGCATGGTAAGAATGACAAAAACTAGAAATTGGGTATATTATGGATAAAACAGTTGCAGTAAAATGGATGACTCTTTTTAACCAAAAGGTACAAGAAGAAAAAGACTATCTTTCTGAATTAGATGGTCCAATTGGTGATGGCGACCACGGGGCTAACTTGGCGCGTGGCATGGCAGCAGCCCTTGAAGCTCTTAACAGCACAGAACCACAAAGTGCAGCAGAGGTTTTTAAGGCAGTCTCCATGGCCTTGATTAGCAAGGTCGGCGGTGCCTCAGGCCCACTCTATGGGTCTGCCTTCATGGGGATGATGAAGGCTGAACAAGCGGGACAGGATATGGCAGGAGTCCTTGAAGCAGGTCTTGATATGATTGTTAAAAGAGGTCATGCACAAGTTGGTGAAAAGACCATGGTGGATGTTTGGAGCCCTGTTGTAGAAGCCGTCAAAAAGAATCAATTAACGAATGATTTTATTGATCAGGCTGTTTTGTCAACCAAGGATATTGTGGCAACAAAAGGTCGGGCTTCCTATGTAGGTGAGCGCTCTATTAGTCATATTGACCCTGGATCACAATCCTCAGGATTGCTCTTCAAAGCCTTGCTAGAAGCGGAGGAATAGGACATGCCAGAACTTGGAATTGTGATTGTCTCCCACTCTGCTGATATTGCTAAAGGCTTGGTTCAGCTCATTCGTGAAGTCGCACCCGATATTCCCCTGACAGCAACAGGTGGTCTTGAAGATGGTGGCTTAGGATCAAGTTTCGATCATGTTCAGGTAGCAGTGGACAGTCAACCAGCTAAGCGTCTCTTGGCCTTTTACGACTTGGGCAGTGCTCGTATGAATTTGGAAATGGTTGAGGAATTCTCAGACAAGGAAATTCTCATTCAACAAGTCCCCCTTATTGAGGGAGCTTACACAGCTTCAGCGCTACTTCAGGCAGGAGCTAGTGAGGTTGAAATCTTATCTCAGGTTAATGACTTAACTATTCAAAAGTAAAGAAAGTATGCTATGACACATCAAATCAACTATAAATGGGCCAGCCTTGGAACTGGCGTTATTGCAAACGAATTGGCGCAAGCGATGGAAGCCCTTGGAGGAAAACTTTATTCCGTTGCTAATCGCACCTATGATAAGGGTGTTGCCTTCGCTGAAAAATACGGTATTGAAAAGGTTTATCAAGAGATTGACCAAGTCTTTGAAGATCCAGAAGTGGACATTATTTATATTTCTACACCCCACAATACCCATATTAATTACCTTCGTAAGGCCCTCGCAGCTGGTAAACACGTCCTCTGTGAAAAATCTATCACGCTAAACAGTGAAGAATTGGCAGAAGCTATCCAATTGGCAGAAGAAAATCATGTCAAACTGGCGGAAGCCATGACTATTTTCCATATGCCGATTTATCGTAAGCTCTCTGAAATTGTGGATAGCGGTAAGCTAGGCCCACTTAAAGTTATCCAGATGAACTTTGGTTCTTATAAAGAGTACGACATGACCAATCGCTTTTTCAATCGTAATCTGGCTGGTGGTGCCTTACTCGATATCGGTGTCTATGCTCTTTCCTTTGTTCGCTGGTTTATGACGTCGCAACCGACGGATATGGTTTCGCAGGTCAAGTTGGCACCGACAGGTGTTGACGAACAAGCGGGTATTCTCCTTACCAATGCAGAAGGGGAAATGGCGACAGTGACCCTAAGTCTTCATGCTAAACAACCTAAACGTGGTACTATCTCTTATGATAAGGGCTACATCGAACTTTATGAGTACCCACGTGGGCAAAAGGCGGTCATCACCTATACGGAAGATGGCTCACAAGAAGTCATCGAGGCAGGAGAAACTGCCAAAGCCCTCCAGTATGAAGTCCTAGACATGGAAGCAGCCGTTGCAGGTAAGGATGATTATACCTACCTCAATTACAGCCGAGATGTCATGGAGCTCATGACCCAACTCCGCAAAGATTGGGGCTTAGTTTATCCAGAAGAAGAGTAGTACCCACTATAACCCCATTGACACTAAACAAAAGCTTTTTGGGTGACAAGAACTGCTAATTCTAACAAATGGTTACAATTCTTGTATGACCGTTAGAAAGGTAGCAAGAGGGGGACTTTCACTTGTGTAAGCGTTTCAAAGCGTGTATAATATAGTTAGAAAGATAGGAAAAGGAGATGTGTAGTGTCTAGTATTACAATTGAAGCGAGCAAGGTGGCTAGAAAGAGTCCTATTAGGGTTGATACTAGTCTTGTGGGAACGGTTTCTGGGGTTGAAGATGTGACAGTCTCCCTACCTTCAACAAAAGCTCGTCTAAGAGTTGGCAAATGGGGCTATAAGTCTAATACGATTACTGTTGAGGATGGCCAAACTGTTCGGGTTACCAGTAATTTTATAAATCGCCTCATAACGGTAGCACCATTGTTCCTATACTTTATTGGAGGTCGTTACCTCCCACTCATTGCTGTTCTATCTACTATAATTTTGCTTTTTAGCTTACCCTTTCTCAAGTTAGAAATCGTAGACTAATTAGAATCGGGAGTGGCCTAGCCCTCTGTTTGATACTTTTAACTCACTTTTTCATAAAAATGCTAGGCTGCTCTCCATTTTTTGAGAAAAGGTTGAGACGAGAAAGTGGGTTGTCAAAAAGGGAACTTAATAGAGTTCTCCTTTTTTATTCAGCCAGTTTCCTTGTCCATTTTGAAAAGACCCCAGTTGATAAAACTGAGGTCTTTATTGTTTCTAGTGAAAGATTACTTACGATATAATTTGTCGTATTGATAGTAAGGATCGAAGGTCACATTGATACCAAGCTTACGGAGGACATTTTTATCTTCATCAGTAAGGATGATGGTTGAGTGGGCTTCAGATCCCTTGAGGTTACCAAGTTCCTTCATGGCACGGGCCGCATCTGCATTGTTAGCGGCAGTGATAGCCAAGGCAATGAGAATTTCATTTGAGTGAAGACGAGGATTACGGCTACCCAAATGGTTGATTTTCAGACCTTGGATGGGTTTAACCACCTCAGGCTCGATGAGTTTGGTTTCTTTGGCAATGCCAGCAGAAGTCTTGATAGCATTAATCAAAGCAGCGGCAGTAGGACCAAAGAGTTCTGAATTTTTACCAGTGACGATTTGGCCATTTGGTAATTCAAGCGCAAGAGCAGAACTACCGGTTTCTTCAGCTTTAGCACGTGCTGCTACAACGACTTTACGGTCTTCAGGCGTGATACCAAGATCGTTCATGAGCAGTTCGATTTTCTTAACGGCAGTTTCAGGTACACGTTCATTTTTAAAATCAAGAACGGTTTGATAGTAGCGACGGATGATTTCTTGTTTAGAAGCTTCTTTAGCAGCCTCATCATCGGTAATAGCGAAACCAACCATGTTAACCCCCATATCTGTAGGCGAAGCATAAGGTGACTCGCCAAGGATACGTTCAAGCATACGTTTGAGAACAGGGAAAATTTCGATGTCACGGTTGTAGTTTACGGTCGTTTTTTCATACGTTTCCAAGTGGAAGGGGTCAATCATATTGACATCATCAAGGTCCGCAGTAGCAGCTTCATAGGCCAAGTTGACTGGGTGATGAAGTGGCAAATTCCAAACTGGGAAGGTTTCAAATTTGGCATAACCAGATTTGATGCCATTGATTTGGTCGTGGTACATGTTAGACATGCATGTCGCCAATTTACCAGAACCTGGACCAGGAGCAGTGACAACGATTAGGTTACGGCTGGTCTTGATATAGTCATTTTTTCCCATACCTTCAGGAGAAATGATATGGTTCATATCCGTTGGATAGCCCTTGATAGGGTAGTGGATGTAAGACGTGATGCCATTTTTTTCCAGTTGGTTACGGAAAGCATCGGCCGCAGGTTGACCTGAATACTGGGTAATGACAACAGAACCCACATAAATATTGAGCTCGTTGAATGTATCAATCAGACGAAGCACCTCTTGGTCGTAGGAAATACCAAGGTCACCACGAGCCTTAGAGTGCTCGATATTGCTAGCATTAATGGCGATGACCACTTCAACCTGATCTTTAAGCTCTTGAAGGAGCTTGATTTTATTGTCAGGCTCATAACCAGGAAGGACACGAGCAGCGTGGAAGTCCTCCAACATTTTGCCACCAAACTCCAAGTAGAGCTTGCCGTCAAACTGGTTAATACGCTCCAAAATATGGTCGCGTTGCAGATTCAAATACTGTTCAGAACTAAAAGCTTGTTTCTTCATAAATAAAAATACCTCTGAGAAAAATTATATCAAATGCCTGAGGTAAATGCTATTGGCGAAAGACGATTTATTGGATTTTAAAATAACTTCAATGTATGTCTTTTTCTTTTTATCAACAATAGTGTATTTGAGTGGGTTATTGCATTTTGATATAATAGAAATCATGATGAGTATTATTTTTACAATATTGTTATTTTCAGTTGTGTTTTGTGTTTTTCTATTTCCATATTTTAAGAAAAATAGAATATTAGCCATTGGCCCTAGTATTATACTTGTTATTATTTTGATAGCATTTGGTGGTCTTACTACTTCTCAGTGGGGATTTCTTTCTGCTGCCTTGGCAGTTGGCTCTATGTTATTTACAGAAGATTTTTTTACAAAATTTTTTGGAGTTAAATTATCTTTAAGGGCAAGCTCTATTTTAGTACGTGGAAGAGTGATAATAGTTCTAATGGCACCAATATTATTTATCTCAGTAAATCTAATAACATCACAATGTGTTGAGGAAAAAATTCTACATAATAAATTAGAGTATATTAAATATGACCCTAAAGAAGTTAAATTATTTGAAAATGGTAAAGAAATAAAGGCAATTGGAGATAGTAGTTTAAGGAATACAAAGTACATTCTTGATTTTATTGATGGAGAACATGTAAGACATGGAATAATAAGTTTAGAATTTGATAAAATAATAAATAAATTATATTCATTTAAAGATTTAACTGTAAAGTATCGAGGCATTGATTTTAAGATAGAAAATGTTACTTTTGATGAGCAAATGGGAGTTTACTATTTATTTGTGCATAAAAGAAACTTAAATAATAACGAGACAATTGCTAAGTTATTGACATCTCTACTTAGATTTATTTTTATTGAGTTAATTGGAATGGTATGTATAAATGTTTATTTTCGTTGCTTTTATAGAAATCCCAAAGAAAATTGGTTGTTAAAATTTATTAGTCGTGAAAAATCGGGTATTGATATTCAAGGTCATTGGTTCTTGTTGAATAAGTATGAATTTGATAATAGGGAGTTCTTATTTTCAGTGTCAAGTTTTTATATTCTAGGTAATCTATTATACATAGGAAAAGAAGTTTATCAATTAATTAAAAAAAATGATAAAATAAGCATAAAATCGCAACCGGGAGTCTCTTTTGAGATTCTAGATGACTATACTATAAAGTACGACGAATATACGTTTATACATTCATATTCTAAAAAGAAAAAAGATTTATTTGTAAAATATAAGGTTCCAAAGAATAGGTTTGGAAACAAAGTGTATTTTAAAGAATCAAATGAAAAAATTTTGTTAGGTGAAGATTTAGCAGATAAGGAAAATGTACTTTGTTTGGATATGCAGAATAATAAATTAATTGAAACACGATTAAAATTTCAAAAAAAATGTTATTTTGTAGCGGAGGAAATAACTAATTTAGAATCATCAGAACAAAGCATTCTCTATAGCAGTGAAGATATACCAATAGTATACATTAATAAACCTGACAAACGCGAGATAATTGTTGGTGGTGTAAGGTATATTGAAATTAAAAATCAATAAGATTAAACATTCAATAGTATTTTGTTAATAATCCAATACTTTTCTTTAGAAAAGTGTTGGATTATTTTGATAGAGATGTACTAAGTTTTTCAGTCATCTAATGTTAAAAGTTACAAGTGATTTTGCCTATTATCTTGAATCTAAGTTTCCTATTTTTTGGATAAAGGCGTATAGATCTTTAAACAACGTTGGTGATCCGAGTTTCAAAATCTTGTCTTGTATGTAGAAGAAGTTGTTTTCTAAAAAGTTTCAGATAAGTTTGACTATATTTTTTGGAGATTTCGAACGGTTTTTTATTGCCTCATTACATAGCTAACTTATAAAGGAGTTGTGCTAAAATTTTACTTTCCTCTGCTGACAACTGGTAATTGCTGATACCTTAAGCCATGTTTTGAACTAGATTTGTTTTAAGGGGCTATTAGTATTTAATTTTATATCAGACTGGTCTTTTGAAAAGAATAGGATTTATTGCAATTTTAAATCTATATATGTTTATCATTATAGAATACTCATGTAGAAATATTGAGTTAATCGTTATTGTATAGAGGTCCGATATTGACTTGGTGAGCAGTCATAATACTGCCGAAAGGCTTTTGAAAAATGCAAAGGGTCCAGATAGCCTACAGAATAGGCGATAATTTTTATAGGTTGATCAGTAGTTTTCAAGAGTTCATTAGCTCGATTCATGCGTACTTCGAGCAGGTATTCTTTGGGAGAAATCTTGTGGAAGTCTTTGAAGATGGAGGACAAATAGGAACGATGAACGCCTAGCTTATCGGCAATCTCTTGGATACTAATATCTTGTGAGTTATAACCTATATCGATGAGGTGTTTGGCTTCACGATAGAGTTTGCAACTGGGCGAGATGGTTTCTTGATCAAGGTTAGGTGAGAGGTCATTTAATCGGTGCATGAGTTCATAGAGTTGACTGATAACATGCAGTTGCGAGGACTTACTTTCGTCGAGCCTTTCTGCATCTTTGACAATAGTCTCTATGAAGTTACCTAATGCTTCGGTGTGAGGGGACGACCTAAGATAGGCTGTTTCATGGATTTGTGAGAGGTGAAAGTACTCCTGAGCTTTGATACCACTAATCCCCAGCCAATAGTAGGACCAAGGAGTCTGATTATCCGCAAAATAGTAGGTAACTTCACCTGGTATGAGTAAAAAAATATCTCCCTTTTGAAGGGGGATTTTTTGGTCCTTGTATTCAAGGCAGCCTTTGCCTTCAGTGATGTAATGGAGAACGTAATTTTCCCGAATGGCAGGACCAAAGAACTGGTCTGGGAAACAATCCTCATAGCCGTAAAAATCAAGACGTAAATCTAAGGTTCCTGTTTCAAGTTCTGAAAAAATAATCATAGCACAACCTCCTTACCTAACATTTTACCATATATTTGCAACAAAATTCCATTTTAGAAAGCGCATACATCATCTATAATAAAGCTTGTAAAAAAGGAGAATATCATGAGTATTACTATTAACAAGAACTATTATTACATCAACAGTAAAGAATTGTCACTTATCATTGAAGAAAGGGAAGGAGACCTTTTACTGAGACATCTTGGGCGTAAGATTACAAATTATCATGGCTCAAATGCTATAAATGAAAGAGATCACGCTTTTTCAGGACAGCTTAATCCAGACGTCAGAACATATAGTTATGATACACAACGCCAGGTTTTGGGTCTACATGGCTTGGGGGATTTTCGTCAACCGTCTTTGAAAATCCAGCATGGAGTCTCAGATGTGACACGCTTTGAATTTTTAAAAGCAGAAGTGGTCAAAGGAATCTCACTAGAAAGCAAACTGCCATATCCCCATTCTTTGGAAAAAGCAGAAACGCTGATTTTCACCTTAGTCGATAAAGTTGCTGATTTGGAGTTAAAACTCTACTACACAGTGGTTGAAGACAACAACACAATCGTAACTTATAGCGAAGTCATCAATAACTCTAATCAAGCGGTGGTTATCCACCGAGCGCTCAGCGCTATGGCTGATGTACCTGCCCGTGACTATGATGTGGTCACTCTCCAAGGCGCTTACGCTCGTGAGAAAACGGTTCGTCGCCAAAGAGTTGAGCAAGGTATCTTTAAAGTTGCCTCTAACCGTGGGGCTTCAGGTCATGCTCAGACACCAGCTTTGATTCTTTGTGATCACGAAGCTAGTGAAGGAGCAGGCGAGGCCTTGGCTTTCCAACTCATGTATAGCGGTAACTTCCAAACATTTGTCCAAAAGAGTCAAATCAATGAAGTCCGTGTAGCTATCGGAATTGAGGATGAGAACTTTACCTGGGAACTTGCTTCAAATGAAAGTTTTGAGACACCAGTTGCCCTCATTACTTACTCCCACCAAGGTTTGACTGGAGTTAGTCAAGAAAGTCAGGCCTTTGTTACAGATTACATCATTCCTAAGCAGTTTGCCCATGAGGAGCGTCCTATTCTTCTTAATAACTGGGAGGCAACCTACTTTGATTTTGAAAAAGAAAAATTGCTTGAGTTAGCCGAAGATGCTAAACAAGTAGGTGTTGAACTCTTTGTCTTGGATGATGGTTGGTTTGGAAATCGTTTCGACGACAACCGTGCTCTAGGAGATTGGTTCGTCAATGAAGAAAAACTTGGTGGACCACTCCAAGACTTGATTGAAAAAGTTCATGCCAAGGGGCTTAAGTTCGGTCTTTGGTTTGAGCCTGAAATGATTTCGGTGGACAGCGATCTTTATCGTACACATCCAGACTGGGCCATCCAAGTGCCTAATTATGGTCATACTTACTCACGTAACCAACTCGTGCTTAACTTGGCTAATCCAGATGTGGTAACTTACTTAAAAGATGTCTTGGATAAGATTCTGACAGATAATGCTATTGATTATGTTAAATGGGATTATAACCGTAACATGACTAACATCGGAAATGGAGCGAACTACCTTGAAAGCCAAATGCAGAGTCATCAGTACATGTTGGGACTATATGACTTGGTAGAATTCCTGACAAGCAAGCATGAGAATATTCTCTTTGAATCATGTTCAGGTGGAGGAGGTCGAAACGACCTCGGTATGATGCGTTACTTCCCACAAGTTTGGGCGAGTGATAATACTGATGCCATTGCACGTTTACCAATTCAATATGGTTCAAGCTATCTTTACCCAACCATTTCTATGGGGGCTCACGTATCAGCTGTTCCTAATCACCAAATGGAACGTACAACGCCTTTGGAAACACGTGGAGATGTAGCTATGATGGGGAATTTAGGCTACGAATTGGATTTGACGAGCTTGACTCAGGAAGAAAAAGATATTATTGCTGGACAAATCGCTCATTATAAGGACATTCGTCCAGTGGTTCAATTTGGTCAGCAATACCGACTCATTAATCCTGAAGCTGGAAGCAATGAAGCAGCTGTTCAATTTAACTACGAAAACAAGGTTTTAGCAACCTATGTCCGAGTTCTTTCAACAGTTGAGACGGTTGAAACGACTCTCAAACTAAAAAATCTCGATCAAGATGCCAACTACATGTTACAAGGAACAGACCAAGTTTATTCTGGTGCTGAACTGATGTATGCAGGAATCACAGTCGTTCTTCCACAGGGAGACTTCCTCAGTAAACAATTTTATTTTGTCAAAGTAGATTAAGTGTTTAGTGGTATAGGTGTTTATCTGGATGTTAATTTGAACTAAGGTGTGCAAAAATGTTTGTAAACTTTAACAAGGTTCTTTAATAAATTAGCCTTGTTGTCAGGGTGGTATGAATTTTTATAGATTTGACATTTAAGCTGTTTTCTAAGAGAGAACAATAGAAGAGACTGGAAGAAATTCCAGTCTCTTTTTGCGTTTTCAATTTTAGAAGATTCTTAATAGTAAGAAATTATTTCGTACTTTCTCTCAGAGTCAGTTTAGTGCCCAACATAGTAAGTGTCGGGATTTCTCTTGGAGCCAAGACTTGTTTATTGAGGACATCCATGGCAGTTCGTCCCATTTCTTCGGTATAAACAGTAACACTAGAAAGTGGCGGATAAACTTGTTTGGCTAGACTGGTGTCATTAAAGGAGATGATCTGGATATCTTCTGGGACATTAATACCATTTTCCTGAAGGGCTCTAAGAGCACCGATAGCCAGACTATCACTAGCTGCAAAGTAAGCATCTGGTAGGGGTGTACCACTTGCTATTTTAGAGGCTAAAAGGTCATAGCCAGATTGAACTGTAAAATTACCCGAAAGAATCAAAAGAGGGTCATAGATGCTCTTTTCAATACAGTAGTTACGATAAGAACGTAAACGAGGCTCCGGAACGATTTCAGTTGAATCCGTTGTTTTTTCTTGCCCTGTTAAAAGACCGATGCTCTTACACCCTTGCTCAGTGAGATAACTTAGTGCCGTTTGAACAGCATTTTCAAAGTCAGTTGTCACACAAGGATGTCCCTGACGAAGGGTATCACTATCTACAAAGACTAGCGATTTACCCAATGATTCCAATTCAGTAATCTGTTCACGACTAAACTTTCCGATACAAAGTATACCTATGACTTCTTCAGCAAGACTAAAAGGAATGTCATTGAAATAACGAAGTATCTCGTAGTCTAGCTCATGGGCTCTTGTTTCAATTCCAAGCCGAATGTTGTAGTAGTAGAGATCGTCTAACTCATCTTCCTCACTTACCCATTGGATAATTGCCACTTGATGTTTTTCTTTTTTCAAGTTTCCGATTTTCTGATGTTTGGTATATCCGATTTCATCTGCCACAGTTAAAATACGGTGCCTGGTTTCTTCAGTAACGGAGAGGCTTTCATCTTGGTTGAGAACACGTGAAACAGTTGCGATTGATACATCAGCCAATTTTGCGATATCTTTTAATGTAGCCATATTGTTCTCCTTTCAACCAAAGTATACCATAAATTCTAAAATTTTACCTATTTTTACTAAAAAAACAGTAAAAACATTGATTTTCCTTGTGAAAGGGGTTACAATATTAGTGTAAAAAAGAATAAGCGAGGTACATCCTATGAAGACATCACAGTTAAGAGAAAAGTTTAAAGAAGTTTTTGGTGTAGAAGCAGACCATACTTTCTTTTCTCCAGGCCGTATTAACTTGATTGGTGAACACACTGACTACAACGGTGGGCATGTGTTCCCAGCAGCTATTACTCTAGGTACTTACGGAGCAGCCCGTAAACGTGATGACAAAGTTTTGCGTTTCTTCTCAGGTAACTTTGAAGATAAGGGCATCATCGAAGTACCACTTGAAAATCTTCGTTTTGAAAAAGAACACAACTGGACAAACTATCCAAAAGGTGTTCTTCATTTCTTGCAAGAAGCTGGTCATACAATTGATTCAGGTATGGATATTTACATTTATGGTAACATTCCAAATGGATCAGGCTTGTCATCATCATCATCTTTGGAATTGTTGATTGGTGTTATTGCTGAAAAACTTTATGACCTTAAATTGGAACGCCTTGACTTGGTTAAAATCGGTAAGCAGACTGAAAATGACTTTATCGGCGTTAACTCTGGTATCATGGACCAATTCGCTATTGGTATGGGAGCTGATCAACGTGCGATTTACTTGGATACAAATACTTTAGAGTATGACTTGGTACCACTTGACCTTAAAGACAATGTTGTTGTTATCATGAACACTAACAAACGTCGTGAATTGGCAGATTCTAAATACAATGAACGTCGTGCTGAATGTGAAACAGCAGTATCTGAACTCCAAGAAAAACTTGATATCCAAACACTTGGTGAATTGGACCTCTGGACATTTGACGCATACAGCTACTTGATTAAAGACGAAAACCGTATCAAACGTGCCCGTCACGCAGTTCTTGAAAATCAACGTACACTTCAAGCTCGTAAAGCTCTTGAAGCAGGAGATTTGGAAGGCTTTGGTCGTCTTATGAATGCTTCTCACGTATCATTGGAACATGATTACGAAGTTACAGGTCTTGAACTTGATACTTTGGCACACACAGCATGGGAACAAGAAGGTGTCCTTGGAGCTCGTATGACAGGAGCGGGATTTGGTGGATGTGCCATCGCACTTGTAAACAAAGACAAAGTTGAAGACTTCAAAAAAGCAGTTGGTCAACGTTATGAAGAAGTCGTTGGTTATGCACCAAGCTTCTATATTGCTGAAGTAGCTGGCGGTTCACGAGTACTTGATTAATGAGAAAGAAGTAGAGATTATGGCTGAAAATTTAGTAAACACTTTTGTAACTCTGGTTATTGAAAATAGTGATTATGAGGAATTGGACCGTATCTATTTGACAAACAAAGTTTTTGCTTTGGTTGGAGAAGGAGTTGCTGATGTTGAAACAGATAGCTCTGAATTGATTGACCTTAAAGACCAGTTGCTTCAAGCAGGTGTTAAAGCTGGTTCTGTAGGTGAACTTAATGAAGAACAAGATATCATCGGCGCTCAACTCATGGACTTGATTACACCAAGCCCTAGCCTTGTCAATCGTAACTTCTGGGATACTTATAAATCTAACCCAGAGCAAGCAATTGCTGACTTTTATGCACAAAGTAAACGCAATGATTATGTGAAAGTCAAAGCCATTGCACAAAATATTGCTTATAAAGCACCAACTAAATACGGTGACTTGGAAATTACGATTAACCTTTCAAAACCTGAAAAAGATCCAAAAGCCATCGCTGCAGCTAAAAATGCGGTAGCTTCTGATTATCCAAAATGCCAACTTTGTATGGAAAATGAAGGTTATCTAGGCCGCATCAATCACCCAGCACGTAGTAATCACCGTGTTATTCGTTTCCAAATGGAAGGAAATGACTGGGGCTTCCAATATTCACCATATGCTTACTTTAATGAACATTCTATCTTCTTTTATGGTAAGCACGAACCAATGCACATCAGTCCATTGACGTTTGGTCGTCTCCTATCAATTGTTGAAGCATTTCCTGGTTACTTTGCAGGTTCAAATGCCGATCTTCCAATTGTAGGTGGTTCAATTCTTACACATGAACACTATCAAGGTGGTCGCCATACCTTCCCAATGGAAGTAGCAGGCATTAAAGAAAAAGTTAGCTTTGATGGTTACTCTGATGTTGAGGCTGGTATCGTTAATTGGCCTATGTCAGTTCTTCGTTTAAGAAGTGAAGATAAGGAAAGACTTATTGCTCTTGCAACCAAAATTTTAAATTGCTGGCGTGGTTATTCGGACGAAAAAGCTGGTGTCTTGGCTGAGTCTGATGGACAACCTCACCACACCATTACCCCAATTGCTCGTAGAAAAGACGGCAAATTTGAATTGGATTTGGTTCTTCGTGACAATCAAACTTCTGAAGAACATCCAGACGGTATCTATCACCCACATAAAGATGTTCAACATATTAAGAAAGAAAACATTGGTTTGATTGAAGTCATGGGATTGGCCATTCTTCCTCCTCGTTTGAAAACAGAACTTAAAGATGTTGAAGACTATCTATTGGGTCAAGGCAATCAAGTAGCTCCAATTCACCAAGAATGGGCAGATAAACTTAAGGCTGAAAATCCTAATGTGACAGCTGATGATGCGAAGAAAGTTGTTCGCCAATCAGTTGCTGATATTTTCGCTCGTGTGTTGGAAGATGCTGGTGTTTATAAATCTGATAATGAAGGCTTGAATAACTTTAAAGCTTTTGTAAATTTTGTAAATTTAGCTGATTAATTGTTTTTTCTGAAGAAAGGAGATTAGAAATGGCAATTTTAGTATTAGGTGGAGCTGGTTATATCGGTTCTCACATGGTTGATCGCTTAGTTGAAAAAGGTCAAGAAAAAGTAGTAGTAGTAGATAGTCTGGTAACAGGTCACCGTGCTGCTGTACATCCAGATGCTATTTTCTATCAAGGCGATCTCTCTGATCAAGATTTTATGAGAAAGGTCTTCAAAGAAAACCCTGATGTTGATGCCGTTATTCACTTTGCGGCCTATTCATTGGTTGGTGAATCAATGGAAAAACCACTCAAATATTTTGATAACAATACAGCTGGAATGGTTAAATTGCTTGAAGTTATGAACGAATGCGGTGTTAAATACATTGTCTTCTCATCAACAGCAGCAACTTACGGTATCCCAGAAGAAATTCCAATTCTTGAAACAACACCACAAAATCCTATCAACCCATATGGTGAAAGTAAGTTGATGATGGAAACTATCATGAAGTGGTCTGATAAAGCTTATGGTATTAAATATGTGCCACTTCGTTACTTCAACGTTGCTGGTGCAAAACCTGATGGATCTATCGGTGAAGACCATGGTCCAGAAACTCACCTTCTTCCAATTATCCTTCAAGTAGCTCAAGGTGTTCGTGAAAAAATCATGATTTTTGGTGATGACTACAACACTCCTGATGGTACAAATGTTCGTGACTATGTTCACCCATTTGACTTGGCTGATGCTCACCTCCTTGCTGTTGAATATCTTCGTAAAGGAAATGAATCTACAGCCTTTAACTTAGGTTCATCAACAGGTTTCTCAAACCTTCAAATTCTTGAAGCAGCTCGTAAGGTAACTGGTAAAGAAATTCCAGCTGAAAAAGCTGATCGTCGTCCTGGTGACCCTGATACATTAATTGCTTCATCTGAAAAAGCACGTACAGTTCTTGGATGGAAACCACAATTTGATAACATCGAAAAAATCATCGCAAGTGCTTGGGCATGGCATTCTAGCCATCCAAAAGGTTACGATGATCGAGGGTAATTAAAAAAAATAATAATAAACAAAGAGTCAGAGAGTATATAAAATTGTTGTACTCTTTGTTTTTTGAGGAAATAGTATGAAAATAGGTCGTGAAATTATTGGAAAAGTTGACTCAGGTGATGTCAGCAAAATTACGATGGAGAATGATAAGGGTGTTATCATCTCAACGCTAACGTTAGGAGCAACATTACAGGAGTTTTTAGTTCCAACTGAAACGGGCGGTTTGAAAAATATTGTTCTTGGTTTTGATGCTTATGAAGATTATTACAAGAATGGTTTATGTGCCTGCCAATCTGTCGGAAGGGTTGCTGGAAGAATCGGAAAAGCTTCGTATACTCATGATATGGTTCTTTATAGCCTTCCTAAAAATGAAGGAGAAAATTGCCTACACAGTGGTCCGGAAGGGATGCAGTTCCAAAATTGGAATTATGTCACAAACTTGACAGAGGAATATGTTGAGACAAAGTTTGTTAGAAGACTTTACTCAAGTGTCGATGGGTTCCCTGGTGACATGTCAGTTTCTATTACCTACAGACTTAACAACAGCAATCGCTTATCAATCTTCTTTGATGCCTTTGATGTTACAGAAACGACAGTCTTTAATCCGACCAATCATGTCTACTTTAATCTTAGTGACAAGCAAGATTTGTCAACTCATGAGTTAAAAATCTATTCAGACTACCATTTGGAATTGGATTCTGAGTTAATCCCTACAGGACAAAAAATTAATGTAGATGGAACACATTATGACTTCAGAAAGACAACTGACTTGCTCCCTCGAATTGAAGCAAATCAAGGTTTCGATGATGCTTTTGTAGTAGGTGGCGAAACTTGTGACCATGTGAAAGAAGTAGCTGTTCTCCATGATAAAGAGAGTGGAGATGGTATTGAAATCTTCTCAAACAGAAATGGTTTAGTCATTTTTACGATGGATGATATCGAAGATAATATTTACTTTGCAAGAGATAAAGGTAAGATAGCAAAAGGGCGTGAAGCTATTGCTATGGAAGCCCAAACCCTTCCAGATGCCGTTAATCACAAAGGTTTTGGAGATATTATCTTAGAGAAGGGTCATAGTGTAAACTATGAAATTGGCTTCCAATACTTTAATTCATCAAAATAATCATGTATTAGTAAAAGTTTAGTAAAAAATCACTAAATCTATTGACAATTTAAGCTAATACTTGTATAATGTAAGCGTATTCAAAATAATAACAGGAGGTTTTCATAATGGGAAAATCTAACGGTCAGATGAAGTCTCGTCTATCCTATACAGCTGGTGCTTTTGGTAACGACGTCTTCTATGCAACGTTGTCAACATACTTTATCATGTTTGTGACAACTCACTTGTTTAACACAGGTGATCCAAAGCAAAATAGTCACTACGTACTATTAATTACTAACATCATCGCTATTTTGCGTATCTTGGAAGTATTTATCGATCCATTGATTGGTAACATGATTGATAACACTCATACTAAGTATGGTAAATTCAAACCATGGGTAGTTGGTGGTGGTATCATCAGTTCTATCGCCTTGTTGCTTCTCTTCACCGATTTAGGTGGTTTGAATAAAACAAATCCATTCTTGTACCTTGTACTTTTCGGAATTATCTACCTTGTAATGGATGTCTTCTACTCAATTAAAGATATCGGTTTCTGGTCTATGATTCCTGCCTTGTCTCTTGACAGTCACGAACGTGAAAAAATGGCAACTTTTGCTCGTATCGGTTCTACAATCGGTGCTAACATTGTCGGTGTTGCCATCATGCCAATTGTTTTGTTCTTCTCAATGACTAAAACTGGTGGTTCAGGAGATAAAACTGGTTGGTTCTGGTTTGCCTTCATCGTTGCTCTTATTGGTGTGATCACATCAATCGCTGTTGGTATTGGTACTCGTGAAGTTGAATCTAAACTTCGTGATAATAAAGAAAAAACTGGCCTTAAACAAGTCTTTAAGGTTCTTGGTAAAAACGACCAATTGATGTGGTTGTCTCTCGGATATTGGTTCTACGGTCTTGGTATTAACTCACTTAATGCCCTTCAACTTTACTATTTCACATTCATCCTTGGTGATTCAGGTAAATATTCAATCCTTTACGGATTAAACACTATTGTTGGTTTGGTTTCAGTTTCACTCTTCCCTAGCCTTGCTAGTAAATTTAACCGTAAACGTTTGTTCTACGGATGTATTGCAGTAATGCTCGGTGGTATCGGAATCTTTAGTATTGCAGGTACATCACTTCCAATGATTTTGACTGCAGCTGAACTCTTCTTCATTCCACAACCACTTGTGTTCCTTGTTATCCTTATGATTATCTCTGACTCAGTAGAATATGGTCAATGGAAATTAGGACACCGTGATGAATCTCTTACTTTGTCAGTTCGTCCACTTGTTGATAAACTTGGTGGAGCAATGTCAAACTGGCTTGTATCTTTGATTGCCGTAGCCGCAGGTATGACAACTGGTGCTAAAGCAGCTGATATTACAAGTCATCAACAAATGGTCTTTAAACTTAGCATGTTTGCTTTCCCAGCAGCAGCTATGCTCATCGCTACCTTCATTATTGCTCGTAAAATCACTTTGACTGAAGCACGTCACGCTGAAATCGTCGAAGAATTGGAACATCGCTTTAGCGCAGCAACTTCTGAAAATGAAGTTAAAGCTAACGTCGTATCTCTTGTAAACCCTACAACTGGTAATTTGGTTGACCTCTCAAGTGTTAATGATGAACATTTCTCTTCAGGTAACATGGGTAAAGGTTTTGCCATTAAACCTACTGATGGAGCAGTCTTTGCACCAATTAGTGGTACCATTCGTCAAGTTCTTCCTACTCGTCATGCAGTTGGTATTGAAAGTGAAGATGGTGTCGTTGTTCTTATCCACGTTGGTATCGGAACAGTTAAACTTAAAGGTGAAGGATTCATTAGTTACGTAGAACAAGGTCAACATGTTGAAGTTGGAGACAAACTCCTTGAGTTCTGGCCACCAATTATCGAGAAAAATGGTCTTGATGACACAGTACTTGTCACTGTAACTAATTCTGAAAAATTCAGTGCTTTCCATCTTGAAAAAGAAGTTGGAGAAAAGGTAGAAGCTTTGTCTGAAGTTATTACTTTCAAAAAAGGAGAGTAATCTATGAACACAACTGAAAAAATTCAAACTTACTTAAACGATCCAAAGATTGTTAGCGTTAATACTGTTGACGCTCACTCAGATCATAAGTATTTTGAATCTCTTGCAGAATTTTCTGAAGGAGAGATGAAGTTAAGACAATCTCTTAATGGAAAATGGAAAATTCACTATGCTCAGAATACAAATCAGGTTTTAAAAGACTTTTATAAAACAGAGTTTGATGAAACTGATTTGAATTTCATCAATGTACCAGGTCATTTAGAGCTTCAAGGTTTTGGTTCTCCACAATATGTGAATACCCAATATCCTTGGGATGGTAAAGAATTCCTTCGTCCACCTCAAGTTCCTCAAGAATCAAATGCTGTTGCATCATACGTTAAACATTTTACCTTGAATGATGCATTAAAAGATAAAAAAGTATTTATCTCATTCCAAGGGGTTGCCACTTCCATCTTTGTATGGGTCAATGGTAACTTCGTAGGTTACAGTGAAGATTCATTTACACCTAGTGAATTTGAAATTAGTGATTACCTTGTTGAAGGTGATAACAAGTTGGCGGTAGCTGTTTATCGTTACTCTACAGCAAGCTGGTTGGAAGACCAAGACTTCTGGAGACTTTACGGTATTTTCAGAGATGTTTACTTGTATGCTATTCCAAAAGTTCACGTTCAAGATCTCTTTGTTAAGGGAGATTATGATTACCAAACAAAAGCAGGTCAATTGGATATTGATTTGAAGACTGTTGGTGATTATGAAGATAAGAAGATTAAATATGTTCTTTCAGATTATGAAGGCATCGTTACAGAAGGTGATGCATCTGTTAATGGTGACGGTGAACTATCTGTAAGTCTTGAAAATCTGAAAATCAAACCTTGGAGTGCTGAAAGTCCTAAACTTTACAATTTGACCCTTCATGTTTTGGATGATGACCAAGTTGTTGAAGTCGTTCCAGTTAAAGTTGGATTTAGACACTTCGAAATTAAAGATAAACTCCTGCTTTTGAATGGTAAGAGAATTGTCTTTAAAGGGGTTAACAGACACGAATTTAACGCTAGAACAGGACGTTGTATCACTGAAGAAGATATGCTTTGGGATATCAAAGTGATGAAACAACATAACATCAATGCTGTTCGTACGTCTCACTATCCTAACCAAACACGTTGGTATGAATTGTGTGATGAATATGGACTTTATGTTATCGATGAAGCCAACCTTGAAACACACGGTACATGGCAAAAACTTGGTCTAAGCGAACCTTCATGGAATATCCCAGCTAGTGAACCAGAATGGTTGCCTGCTTGTTTGGATCGTGCCAATAACATGTTCCAACGTGATAAGAACCATGCTAGTGTTATCATTTGGTCTTGTGGTAATGAATCATATGCTGGTAAAGATATTGCTGACATGGCTGATTACTTCCGTAGTGTTGACAATACTCGTCCAGTTCACTATGAAGGTGTTACATGGTGTCGTGAATTTGATTACATTACAGACATCGAAAGTCGTATGTATGCGAAACCAGCTGATATCGAAGAATACCTCACTAACAATCCTCAAAAACCTTATATTTCATGTGAATACATGCACACAATGGGTAACTCTGGTGGTGGATTGAAACTCTACACTGACTTAGAGAAATATCCAGAATACCAAGGTGGATTTATTTGGGACTTCATTGACCAAGCTATTTACAAACCACTTCCAAATGGTAGCGAATTCCTATCATATGGTGGTGACTGGCATGATAGACCTTCTGACTACGAATTTTGTGGAAATGGTATTGTCTTCGCAGATCGTACCCTAACTCCAAAACTTCAAACAGTTAAACATCTTTACTCTAATATTAAGATTGCTGTTGATGAAAAATCAGTAACTATCAAGAATGATAATGTCTTTGAAGATCTTTCTGCTTATACTTTCCTAGCTAGAGTTTACGAAGATGGTAGAAAAGTTAGCGAAAGTGAATATCACTTTGATGTTAAACCAGGTGAAGAAGCAACATTCCCAGTAGAATTCGCTGTTGGAACTTCAAATGCTGAACGAATTTATGAAGTTGCTTGTGTTCAGAAGGAAGCAACTGAATGGGCTCCAAAAGGACATGAAATTGTTCGTGGTCAATATGTTGCTGAAAAGATTAGCACTGAAACACCAGTTAAAGCACCTTTGAATGTTGTTGAAGGCGACTTCAACATCGGAATTCAAGGACAAAACTTCTCTATCTTGCTTTCACGTGCACAAAATACGCTAGTATCTGCTAAGTATAACGGTGTTGAATTCATTGAGAAAGGTCCTAAACTTAACTTTACTCGTGCTTACACTGACAACGATCGTGGTGCAGGATATCCATTCGAAATGGCAGGCTGGAAAGTTGCTGGAAACTATAGTAAGGTTACAGATACTCAAATTCAAATCGAAGATGACTCTGTTAAAGTGACTTATGTTCATGAATTGCCAGGCTTGTCTGATGTCGAAGTTAAGGTAACTTATCAAGTTGACTACAAAGGTCGAATCTTTGTTACTGCAAACTATGATGGTAAAGCAGGTTTGCCAAACTTCCCTGAATTTGGTCTAGAATTTGCTATTGGTTCACAATTTACAAACCTTAGCTATTATGGATACGGTGCAGAAGAAAGCTACCTTGATAAACTTCCTGGTGCCTATCTTGGTCGATATGAAACATCTGTTGAAAAGACATTTGCTCCATATCTAATGCCACAAGAATCTGGTAATCACTATGGTACTCGTGAATTTACAGTATCTGATGATAACCATAATGGTCTTAAATTCACCGCACTTAATAAGGCATTCGAATTCAGCGCTTTGCGTAACAGTACTGAACAAATTGAAAATGCTCGTCATCAATATGAGTTGCAACAATCTGATGCTACATGGATTAAAGTTCTTGCTGCTCAAATGGGTGTCGGTGGTGACGACTCATGGGGTGCTCCAGTTCATGACGAATTCTTGGTTAGCTCAGCAGATAGCTATCAATTGAGCTTCATGATTGAACCACTCAACTAAAGTATTATTGGACTTTGCCTCCAACGATATATTTGATAAAGGAAACTCGAAAGGGTTTCCTTTTGTCATGGTTTGAAGTAAGAAAAAAGGAAACAGACCTCTTTTTCCTTTTAAAATATAACTCAGTTTTCAATTCCCTTAAAAATGGGAGTGGTCTAGTAAAATTATGAAAAAGTGAGTTAAAGTTATTGATAAAGAAAAGGGACTAAACCACTCCCAAGACGTTAATGATTTTTTGTAGCTTTAAATGAAACTTGAAGATTATGCCTTGACGTTAATCGTCCAATGGCACTCTATCTAATATAAGTATACAACTTTGAGTTTAGATGTCCAAAAATAAGACTCTATGGATTATTATCAGTATTGTGATTGGCGACTATTTTTGTCAATAACAATTTAAGAGGTTGTTGATTTCACTTAGAATATAGTAATGTTCTATGAAAACGTGTACAATAGTAGTTAGAGAAATAAACATAGATTGGAGAAGATTGATGACATCATCTTTTGAAGACTTCACAAAAAAAGCAGAAGCATTCTTAGAAGAACATATTACAGAGTATCTCAGTGTGGACATGGCTCTTGAAGATTTTGCAAGACAATATAACCAAGGGCTTTTTGATGAGATCACTTCCCCTGATTCAAAGCAGGAGAGAGCCTGGAAACTCATTGAAGAGGCTTATCATTATTATGAGGACGATCCTTCAAGAAGTCAGGAATTTTTGACAGAAGCTTTAAAACTAGATCCTGAAAATCTTGATGCTAAGCAGATGCTCTTGACTTTTCAAAGTCCACTTGAACATCTAAAAGGCCTAATTGCTTTAGAAAAAGAGCAAAGGTCCAAGTGGGAACAAGGTCCAAAAATGGGCTGGACTAATCTTGACGAGCGCCCTTATTTGTCTTTGAAGTATAATCTTGCTAAATTTTATTTAAGCAACAGTATGAATCGGTTTGCTATTAAGGAATTTGAAGAGATTCTAGAAATAGATGTTCAAGATCACATGGGAGTCCGTTACGAATTGATTGCTACCTATTGTAATCTGGAGGAATTTGATAAGGCTAAAAGCTTTTTCGAATGTGAGCAAATGGAATATCACGAAGAAGATTTGATGATAGTACCTATGATGACCGTCTCTCTAATGACAGGACATATTGAGGATGCGGATTTCTATTTTGATCTTCTCTATTCAAAAAATCCAGAGTTCGAAAATTATTTAAAAATGATTGAACAAGGTGATGAAGAGCGTCTAGTTGCCGAAACGCTTAAAGTCAACCCTATCTTATTTGAAGCCAATAGTATGCAAAGTCTTTTGATGGTTTTTAATCAAGTCGTTGATCTGTCCCAGTCAGAATATTATTTTACTTGGTTAATCGAAAAATATCGTGCGAAACGTCCACAAAGACATGTTGCGAAAAAGAAAAATCCAGAATTGCACAAATTAATTAGAGAATTGGAAAAAAGTATAGAACCGAGTAAAGCCCTTCAAGGTCTTTCAATAAGTGTAGAGCGTATACTTCGTCAACATGGCTTAATAGAGTTTAAAGATTTTAAAAAGAAAACGGAAGAGGAAGTAGCAGCGATTAGAGGAGTTGGCAAGGTGAGCATGGAAATCCTTAAAGAAAATGGTGTTGTCTTTAAAAAGAAGCGGAAAAAGAAGTAAGGAACTATTCATCAAACAAGCCGTAGCAAATCTTTGCATTTTTGACTTATCTTTTTTAAGATAGTACTATTTAAAAAAAGAAAAGGAGAAAAGCATGGAAACATATACACTTTCAAATGGGGTCACGATTCCTAAAATTGGTTTTGGAACTTGGCAAATTGCAGAAGGGGAAGAAGCCTATAAAAGCGTTAGCTTTGCACTTAAGGCGGGTTACACACATATTGATACAGCTCAAATTTATGGTAACGAGGTCTCAGTAGGTAAGGCGATTGCTGATAGTGAAGTGGCTCGTGAGGATATTTTCCTAACAACCAAACTTTGGAATGACAAGCACGATTATGACTTGGCTAAGGCCTCTATCGATGAGTCTCTTGAAAGACTTGGTGTGGATTATTTGGATCTGTTACTCATCCACTGGCCAAATCCAAAGGCACTTCGTGAGAATGATGCTTGGAAGGCTGGCAATGCAGGTGCTTGGAAGGCAATGGAAGAAGCCTACAAAGACGGTAAGGTTCGTGCTATCGGTGTGTCTAACTTTATGCAACATCACCTTGAAGCCCTCCTTGAAACGGCTGAGATTGTTCCACAGGTTAACCAAATTCTCTTGGCTCCAGGTTGTGCCCAAGAAGAGTTGGTTGCCTATTGCCAAGAGCGTGATATTCTTCTTGAAGCCTATAGCCCACTAGGTACTGGTAGCATTTTTGGAAATGAAGATGTTGAAGCAGTGGCCGAACGTAACGGAAAATCTGTTGCTCAAGTTGCTCTGCGTTGGAGTCTTCAAAAAGGTTTCTTACCATTACCTAAGTCTGTGACACCCAAAAATATTGAAGGCAACCTAGATATCTTTGACTTTGATTTGTCAGCGGAAGACATGGCAGTCTTGGATAAGATTCAAGGTATCAAGACTCAGGATGACCCCGATTCAGTAAATTTTTAATAGGATTGCAAGCAACTCGTGAGGGTTGCTTTTTCTTCTGTTTTACGAATAAAAGTGTGAATCTATCATCGAAATTGACAAAATGGAGGAGTGGTAATACAATGGTGTTACAAAAGAGAACGAGGTTAAGGATATGACAACAATTACATTGAAAGTTTCAGAAGCAGATAAGAAGTTCATGCAGGCAATTGCGAAATTTGAAGGGGTATCCTTGTCAGAATTAATTCGTACCAAAACTTTAGAAGCTATTGAGGATGAATACGATGCTAGAGTCGCTGATTTGGCCTTAGCAGAATATGAAGAGTATCTAGAAAATGGTGGGGAGGTGCTCAATTGGGATGACCTATAAGATAGTACCAACCCCTAAATTTGCCAAAAGTTTTAAAAAGTTAGATCCTTTCGTTAGGAAACAAATAAAATCTTATCTCAATCGTGTCACAGATAATCCACGAGCTAAGGGAAAGGCCTTGGTTGCCAATCGGACCGGACAATGGCGCTATCGTATTGGTGCTTATCGTGTCATTGTCAATATTAAGGATAACGAACTAGTCATTCTAGCCCTCGAAGTCGGTCATAGACGTGATATCTATTAGCATCAACACATAGAATATCCTAGGTTCAGTTAATTTTTAATAGGATTGCAAGCAACTCGTGAGGGTTGCTTTTTGCTTGTTTCTTTTGATTTGCTATAATGAAACTGTCATTTGTTTATTTATAGATGGGAGTTACGTAATGGAGTCTCGAAATCTTTTGCCTCAGAATACACGTATGATGGCCAATTTGCTCAGTTTTTCGGGAGGAGCTTTGGATGTCTTTTGTCATATGTATTACCATAGTTTGGTTGCCACTCAGACAGGGAATATTCTCCTGTTAGTTGCTGACTGGCGTAGTAGTAGCATGTACCATAATATGTTACGATGCTTTTCCATCCTTTTCTTTTCCTTAGGTTTTCTTTTTGGCATGTGGTTTAAAGATCATCGTAAGAATGCTTACTGGCGTGTTTATGGTCTACTTCCTCTGTGTGTGATGACTGCCATTTTACCATTCTTAACACCAAATGCTCTATTAGAGCTTCCGATTATTGCTTTTTCTGCAGGTGTCATGATGAAGACTTTTACTGGTAGTCAGATTGAAAATCACCCCTTTGTGATTTTTATGACTTCAGGCAATTATCGAAGGATGCTGACGGCACTTTACTATGTTATTCAGGGGAGCGAGGGTCAGAAGGGATATCGTCGCCAGGCGGTCAATTATGGCTTTGTCGTAGGTAGTTTTGTGGTTGGTGCAGTTGTATCAGCTCTTCTGATGCATTTTATTCATATCAAGTCCATCTGGCTAATCACGATTAGCTTGATTACGATTATGGTTTACTATTCATCAGAGGTGAAACGTCTGGGACTCAAGGAAACTAATCTTTAGGCATTTTTGTAGTAATTATTTTTGATAAAAATAGACTTGTGTTATAATCTTGGTTATATTAATTTTTTTTAACCCTGAATAAAGGAGAATTAAGATGCCTGTAGTAAGTAATGATTTTTCAGATATTGTATATAACCGTCGTTCCATTCGTAAATTTGATACTTCTGTCAAGATTCCACGAGAAGAATTGTTGGAAATCTTAGATAAAACTGTTACAGCCCCATCATCAGTGAACATGCAGCCTTGGCGTTTTGTCGTTGTTGATAGTGAGGAAGGCAAGGAAAAATTGGAACCCTTTGTCAGCTACAATGGTGTGCAAAATGAAACGTCATCAGCCATGGTCCTTATTTTTGCGGATTTGAAGAGCCAAGAAAGAGCTGAAGAAATCTACGATAAGGCTGTTGCGCAAGGAAAAATGCCTGAAGAGGTCAAAGAAAAACAACTATCAAGCATTGTACCAATGTATGAAAATGCTCCTCGTGAAATGATGAATGAAATTGTTCATATTGATGCTAGTCTGGCTGCCATGCAGTTGATGTTGGTCGCACGTTCTTATGGTTACGATACTAATGCCATTGGTGGCTATAAAAAAGAAGGTCTCGCCAAAGCCTTCGGACTTGACGCTGATCGTCATGTACCAATCTTGCTCATTGCTCTTGGTAAGTCCAATGAAGAAGGTTTCGAGTCAGTTCGTTTGAATGCTTCTGATGTGACGACTTTTGCTTAATAAATAATTGACCGTAAGTCTCGGAAGTGGAGGCTCACGGTTTTTTATTTTTCCTTTTATGCTATCAATAACTCATAATGCACCTTGTCATTAATTTGGCTTTTTGTTAAGATGAAAGAAAAAGTGATCGTATACAATTGGTAGTATCATTGGAGGATTAAGACATGGCACGTATTTTACAGATTGAAGACAATGAGGATATCCAGAATATTCTTTTTAACTTGTTTTCTGGAGAACATGATATTATCCAAGCCTACTCTGGGACTGAAGGAGAGCTTTTGTTTCAAAGTCAAGAGATTAATTTGGTTCTCTTAGATATCATGTTGCCAGGTAAGGGTGGTGAAGAAGTGCTTAAGTTTATCAGACAAAGAAGCTCTGTTCCTGTCATTATGTTGACAGCCTTGGGTGACAAGCACTTGATTAGCCAGTACTTACTTGATGGTGCAAATGATTATATCGTTAAGCCCTTTGATCTTGAAGAAGTTTATGCGCGTGTCTCGGTTCAACTACGTGAACACAGCAAGGGAAGTGGTAGGCCTGATAACATCTATCAAGTCAAAAATATCACGATAAACCCAGACAGTTTTGAAGTCTCCTGTCAGGGCAAAGTCATTCGTTTGGGTAAGAAAGAGTTTCAAATTTTCCACACACTCCTTCAAAATCCAAAGAAAATTTTTACTAAAGAGGACCTTTATGAGACGGTTTGGGAAGCCCCTTATCTATCAGGTGATAATACATTGAATGCACAGTTGAGTAATCTACGAAAGAAACTAGCACAAGTGGATGAAAGTTCAGAGTATATCGAAACGATTTGGGGCTTAGGAGTGCGACTTAAAGGAGATGACTTATGAGAGGACTACTTATTGCATTGACAGTACTCCTACTGGGTGTGACTATTTATCTAGTCCGTTACTATTTGGCTGTTAAGTCTCTCTCAAAGCAGATTGAAGAAAAGTTGGTTGAAGAAAGCCATAGACGGATTACTCTTAAAAACCAGCCCAAATCCTTAGTTATCCTGACGAATCAGATTGAGTCTCTCTTTACCCAAATTGAAAAGACTAAGCTTGTCGCTCTCCAAGAAAAGAAAACCATGGACATGGCTATCAGTAATATTGCCCATGATATACGAACACCACTGACAGTAGCGAGCGGATATGCTCAGCAAAGTCTTCGAAGTAGTAGTGAAGATGACATGGCTATGGAGAAGATTTCTAAGAATCTACTGACTGTTTCAAAGCGTTTGGAAGCCTTGTTGGAATATCGACGATTAACAGAGGGGGCCATCCAACCACAATTTCAAGATGTGGACTTTTCTCAACTTGTGGTTAAGTCTATCCTGCCTTACTATGACATGTTTCAGGAGACAGGGATTACACTAGATATTCAAGTAGCCCCTGACATCCGATGTGAAATGGATGCTGATATTTTTGACCGCCTATTTCAGAATATTATCAGTAACGTTCTAAAACACGGTAAGACTCAAGCTCAACTGACACTAGAGAAAGTGGATGATGGCATTTATTTGTCAGTTAGTAATATGGTTCAACAGCCGATACAGCATCTGGACCAACTAACGACCCGCTTTTACTCTGAAAACCTGTCAGACACCGAGGATTCCTCTGGACTTGGGCTTTATATCACCGAACACTTAGTCCAAGTCTTAGAGGGTGAGCTGCATCTGGACTATGAGAATGAATGGTTCTATTTAACAGTGAGATTATGAATTTTGAAGTTATATATTTGAAAAGAAAAAATAACATTGACTAGAGTATCACTATAGTTTAATTTAATGATCAATATGTGAGATGTTGGTAGTCAGAATCTATAAAAGGTGTTTGAAATGTACATGTAGTAACTAAAAAAACTAGGGGGAAACCCTAGTTAGCAGTAGACGTTCATACAGGAGTATTATGTAAATAAAAGAATGTTAGAGTGAAGTCTCTATGACAGAAGTTAATTAGAGACGAAGGGAAGATTAATTCATAGTTTGATGTATGTGTCTACTACTGAGATTATAACAGTGTGATTAGAATTTTGCAACAAGTTTTGTTAAAAGTCAACTTCTCAACTGAGGTAAGATAACATTTCAGATTAAGCCAAAATATTTTTCTGAGACAAGTAAAATTGTAATTAGGGATGCCTCAAAGCTGTTCGTATTTAGTAATCTAACAACATTTAAGATTCCGATGATGAATTGATAATTAAATTTAAGTGGCTAAATAATTACTATGCATAGGAGAAAATAATAGAATTAGATTGTATGACGATTGTCATTTAGATTATATTGTGCTATATTACTTTTTAGATAGTTTATCTATGTATCATCTCCCAAGGTAGATGGGTAAACTGTGGAATATTAATGCAGAAAAACGCAGGAGCTACTCTTGCGTTTTTTCTTATGCCAGAATTCGTATATTTCCAAGGGATTCAGTTTGGGGAAAGAAAAAAGTTAAACTCTATTAAAAATTTAGAGAAGAATATTGCTATTTTTACTCTTCATACTAGTTTGCTATAAAAAATGATTAGCTTTCAGAGTAAAATTTAGATTATAAAACCTTAGCATTCTTATTTCCACCCTCGCATTTCTAATATATTTGTTTAAAATTATATTATAAGAAAAGATAATGTTAATAATATCCATATATATGGCTTTAGAATTAATGCTTTATTATAATGTATTTTACATAAAGAAAATAATTGTAAAAACAATAAATAATTCAGAATATTCCATTGACAGAAAAGTTAAAAGTGCTAGAATTTAGGTGTTAAGAATATATTAAAAGGAAATTTGTATTATGGGAAAAAAAGAATCACAACGTTTCTCAATCAGGAAGTTTAACTTTGGGGTTGCTTCTGTGCTTCTGGGAACAGCCATTTTTGTGATGGGAGCAACCAGTGTTCAGGCAGATGAAGTAAGCGCTACCACTGAGGTTCAATCTTCTTTTACGGCGAAATTGAATGAAAACCAAGTTAACAGTGTTCAAGAAAGTAATGTTGAACAGAATAATGTCTCTAAAATAGAGTCTAATGAAGGCCAACAAAATAACGCAACAGTAGCACCTACTAACAGTAATGCTAAAGTAGAAGTAAATGACATTCAACAAAATACTCCGGTGGCAAAAAATGAAGAAGTTGTCCAAATAAAGGAGTTGAATTCAGTAACTTCGGAACCGGTGGCAGCAAATTCTTCGCAAGTGATTTACGAAGAGAAAGTTGATAACCACCCTTCAAATGAACGACGCAGAGCTAAAAGGGAAGCTACCTCATCAACTGAAGAAAGTAAAACAACCTTTTCCAAAACAGGTGACACAATTACTGTGAAAAATCCTAATGTTGAAGTCAATTTTCCAAATGGTAACAGTCTATATGCTCCTGCAGAAACAGTCATTCATATGGAATTACCTGATGAATTAGAGATAAAACAAAATGATAAAATCGTTGTCGATATTCCCGATGCAATTAGAATTCCTACAAGTTTGCATTATGATGTAACTGGTCCTAGTGGTGAAATAATAGGTAATGCTTTTCTAGATTCAATTAGTAATAAAGTGATAACTACTTTTACAGATTACTATGAGAAAAACAAAATTGCAAAACAATTTACCTTAACCTTTAGTACCGGTTGGAAATCATATGTTAAACCAAATGTTCCAACAGAACTCAATTTTAGTGGACGAAAAATTACAGTAACAGTAGGTCCGGAGAGTGCTCCTGTACCGGTAGAAAAAACTAAGGTAACAAAATATGGTGAAGCGGTAACTGGTCATCCTGAACTAATCAGATGGACTATCCGTCTAAACTCAGGTAGTTTGGTAGCTCCTCAAGTTTTGACAAATTACCAACTAATTGATACGCTTCCAGATGACCAAGTCCTAGTTCAAGATGGGGATCCTGTTTTGGATGAATTTGATACTAAAACGAAAGAAACGTGGCGTTTGGGACATGCGACATCTATTCCTTCAGATAATGTAGATTTATGGAACGGTAAAGCTCTTAGAGCTGAAAGAGTTCAGTCAATTTCTCCATGGGTTTCCAAAGGTAATGCGATTCAATTATTGGAAAATATCAAAGAAAGCCCAACTGGTTTTTCTTTCAAGATAGCGCAATTGAATGAGCTTGTTTATGTTCGCTATATGACGCGATTAAAAAATGTACCTGATACCAATGAGGAGTTACAAGAAAAACACGGTAATAATATCAAAATCACTTACAACTCTGGTGAAGAACAAAGTTACCAAGCAACTTTTGCATTTAAAGCAGGTGGTTCAGGTTCAGCTTCAAAGGCAAAACAACCAGCAAGGGTTGATTTAGCGTTTACAAAACGTCTTGAAGGAAGAAAGTTAAAGGCTGGTGAATTCACATTTAACCTAGTTGATCAAAGTGGTAATGTTGTTGATACACAAAAGAATGATAGTTTTGGACATATTACCTTCATTCCACAGTTATTTAACCATGCTGGTGTTTATCACTATACGGTTGAAGAAGTGCCAGGTACGGAAGCAGGTATTAACTACGATGCGATGAAAGCAGAAGTGAGTATCACAGTAGATGAAGATGGTAATTCGTACATAGCTCATACAATTATGCCAACGGATACCGAATTTAATAACACCTACACTCCTTCCCCAGTAAAAGTAGGACTAGAATTTAACAAAGTCCTTTCAAATGGTAGTCTAAATGTGGGTGATTTCAGTTTTACACTGACTGGTGATAACAATGTTAATGAAACAGTTACTAACAAAGCTGATGGGAAAATTACTTTCAGTGACTTATCATTTGATCATGTTGGTGTTTTCAACTACACAGTAAAAGAGGTGAAGGGTGATAAGCCAGATGTAGACTACGATGATATGACGATTGCGGTGAAAGTAACTGTATCGAAAGATGAGGAAACAGGTCTGTTAACAGCAAAAACAGAAATGACCTCAACAGGTGGCGAAGCAACTGGTGCAGATGACAAAACCTTTAACAACTATGCGGTAGCGCCAGTGACAGCGCAATTTGACTTTAGTAAAGTCTTGTCAGGACGCACTCTAAAAGATGGCGAGTTCAGTTTTGTCTTGAAAGATGCGACTGGTCAAGTTCTCCAAACGAAGACCAATGATGCTTCAGGAAAAGTAGCCTTCGATGCACTCACTTATAAGAATAATGAAGTTGGCGTGCATAAGTACACTGTAGAAGAAGTCGCAGGTTCAGAAGCCGGAATGAGTTATGACCCAATGAAGGCAGAGGTAACAGTTACTGTCACGAAAGATGGTCATACCCTTACAGCGACCAAAGCTCTTCCAACAGATACAGAGTTCAATAATACGTTCACCCCAGCGGCAACCAGTGCCCAATTCAAGTTCACGAAGAAACTTGAAGGCAAAGCCCTAGAGGCAGATACTTTCAGCTTCGAGTTGCTTGAAAACGGTCAAGTTCTCCAAACGAAGAAGAATGGGGCAGACGGCACGATCCAATTTGACGCTATTTCATATGATAAAGAAGGTACACATACCTACACTGTTCGTGAAGTAGCCGGCACAGATACAGATATTGACTACGATACTATGAACGCCGAAGTGACAGTTAAGGTCACAAAAGACGCCACAACTGGTATCTTGACAGCCAATGTTGTAATGCCAGCGGATAGCGAGTTTAACAACTATGCGGTAGCGCCAGTGACAGCGCAATTTGACTTTAGTAAAGTCTTGTCAGGACGCACTCTAAAAGATGGCGAGTTCAGTTTTGTCTTGAAAGATGCGACTGGTCAAGTTCTCCAAACGAAGACCAATGATGCTTCAGGAAAAGTAGCCTTCGATGCACTCACTTATAAGAATAATGAAGTTGGCGTGCATAAGTACACTGTAGAAGAAGTCGCAGGTTCAGAAGCCGGAATGAGTTATGACCCAATGAAGGCAGAGGTAACAGTTACTGTCACGAAAGATGGTCATACCCTTACAGCGACCAAAGCTCTTCCAACAGATACAGAGTTCAATAATACGTTCACCCCAGCGGCAACCAGTGCCCAATTCAAGTTCACGAAGAAACTTGAAGGCAAAGCCCTAGAGGCAGATACTTTCAGCTTCGAGTTGCTTGAAAACGGTCAAGTTCTCCAAACGAAGAAGAATGGGGCAGACGGCACGATCCAATTTGACGCTATTTCATATGATAAAGAAGGTACACATACCTACACTGTTCGTGAAGTAGCCGGCACAGATACAGATATTGACTACGATACTATGAACGCCGAAGTGACAGTTAAGGTCACAAAAGACGCCACAACTGGTATCTTGACAGCCAATGTTGTAATGCCAGCGGATAGCGAGTTTAACAACTATGCGGTAGCGCCAGTGACAGTACAGTTCAACTTCACTAAGAAATTAGAGGGTCGTGAGTTGAAAGCTGGAGAATTTAGCTTTGTTTTGAAGGATGAAAAAGGAAATGTAATCGAAACAGTAGCGAATGATGCATCTGGTAAGATTAAATTTTCAGCACTTACATTTAAAAATGGTGAAGAAGGGACTTACATCTATCATGTAGAAGAAGTAAAAGGTACCGAAGCTGGTATCGAGTATGACCACATGATTGCTACTGTTGGAATCAAAGTGAAGAAAGATGGAAGAGTGTTAATCGCTACTACTGAATTACCAGCAGATACAGAATTTAACAATAAAGTAACCCCACCAACTCCACCAACACCTGTTGTTCCGCCAGTAACCCCACCAACTCCACCAACACCTGTTGTTCCGCCAGTAACCCCACCAACTCCACCAACACCAATAGTTCCACCGGTAACACCTCCTATCCCACCGACTCCAGAAGTTCAAACAGTGAAATCAGTCACTTCGCTTACTCCAGTAGTTTATGAGGATGTAAAAGAACAAGAACTTCCTAAAACTGGTGACAATAAGTCTGAAGTCGCAATAGAGGTTGGAGGCCTTCTCACATTAGTTGGATTGGTCTTATCAAGAAAACGGAAGAACAATTCATAAAATAGAGGATTGGTGAATAATTCAATATGTTTATGCTAAGTTGATTTCAAACTTTAATTATTTATTAACTTATCCATAAATAGGTAGTAAAAACGCAAGATTAGTTTTGTATCAGAATAAAGACAAACATCAAAAGCGATGTTTGTCTTTTTGTTTCTCGAGAACCACTAGCTGTGCTAGTGGTTCTGAAAGGCTTTTAGCGATGTATCAAAAAAGTCCCCCTAAAGTGTTATATTAGATAAGGTTTCCCGACCACTAACTAATATACTAAAGGAGGACCCCTGATGAGACAGGATAATAATAGTTTAGCACATACTACATGGAATTGTAAGTATCATATTGTTTTCGCCCCAAAATATAGACGTCAGATAATCTATGGGAAATACAAAGCAAGTATTGGTCAAATCTTACGATTATTATGTGAAAGAAAAGGTGTTGAAATTCATGAAGCAGAAGCTTGCCCAGATCATATTCACATGTTAGTGAGTATACCACCGAAACTAAGTATTTCTTCATTTATGGGATATTTAAAGGGCAAAAGTAGCTTAATGATATTTGATCGACACGCAAATTTAAAGTATAAATATGGGAATCGCAAATTTTGGTGTCGAGGCTTTTAACCGATTTTTCAGTTCCTCGTCACATGGATAGTTTTGAATGTTTTCACAAATCTTGTTTTTCAAAAGTAATCAAGCCTAAAGCTGTGAATGCTAAGATAAATCCTACTGCCACGATCGCAGTATTTTGAATGATAGTTTTATCTGCGGTCAGGGCGTAATTAAAGTTGAGTGACAAGTATTTCAAAATTTCTACTTTAGGGAAGATTGCTGCTGGTACGGTTAAAGCTACTAAACCAAGGGTGTAGGTCACAAAGGTTGTCACGATGGAATGTGTGAGGTAGAGGGCAACCGTGGTCAGACTTACCCAAGCCAAATTACACAAGAATTGGAGAAGGAAAGTTAAGGCAAAGTTTCTAACAAAGTGATCAGGTACAGTTCCGAGACCATGGCAAAGTGTACCAAGGACGAAGGCAAGACCGTAAGACAAGAGGAGTTGTCCTAAAGTAATCGCTACAATGACGGTTGCCTTGGCGAAGAAGAACCCGCTCCGTGAAATACCAGAGGTGAGATTATTCTTATATAACTTTTGCGCAAGGTCAACGCCCAAAATAATAGAGACAACAATCAAAGTGAAGAGGACTGTCATAGAGATACTACTAGAATAATTAATCAGTGATCCGACACCAGTCCATGAAGAGGAGCTTCGAACGGCTTGTTTTGCCCCAGTTTCTACGCCTACATGCCCTGTACCTCCCAATAGGACACCAGAAATAATGTTTAGGGCTAGGATAATTTCAGAAATCCAAAATCCTTTAGAACGGAAGAGTCGATAGAAATCGGCGTGAATAGTGTGTAACATGGCTCTACCTCCTTTCTGAATCAACCAGTTGTGTGAAGTAGTTTTCTAAGTCTTGACGTTTGTAGTAAATTTCATCGATGTCAACTTCTTGTTTAACCAGCTCTTTAACAATTGCTTTAATCACATGGGATTTATCGAAAATATGAATTTCATTGTCGCTGTTAACAACCTTGAAGTGTTGATGGAGTTGGTCTTGGAGAATGCGACTAGCTAGGGCTAATTGGTTGGTCTTGAGAACGATATAGTCTTCGCTGAGATGTTCGAATTCGTCCTTAGTAATTTCACGGATGATGTGACCGTGATCAATAATGCCAAAGCGGGTTGAAACCTGATAGAGTTCAGACAAGATGTGGCTAGAGATGAGAACTGTCATACCTTGCTCTTCACTCAATTTTTTAATCATTTGGCGGAATTCTTTGATAGCTACCGGGTCGAGACCATTAATCGGTTCATCTAAAATGAGTAGGTCTGGTTTTGCAATCAGTGCAATAGCGATACCTAGGCGTTGCTTCATACCCAATGAGAAACTACGAAATTTTTTCTTGCCAGTGTGACCAAGTCCAACCGTATCAAGGATTTCTTCAATGACTTTGTCAGGATTTGGAACGTGATGAATCTTGCAGTAGTAACGTAGATTTTGACGTGCGTTGAGATGATTAAGGGCGACGGGTGTTTCAATCACAGAACCGACACGTTTCAGTGCGTGGGTCCACTCTGATTTGGAAGTAGAGTGAAAGAGGGAAACACTACCTTGACTTGGACGGATGAGTTTGGTGATGACCTTAATCAGTGTCGTCTTACCTGCCCCATTTCTTCCGATAAGGCCATAGACCTCACCCTTTTCTAAGGTCAGGTTTACATTGTCTAGAGCTAGATGTTGGCCGTAACGTTTAGTCAGATGTCTGACCTCAAGTACCTTTTTCATGATAAGCCTCCTTTCGCTTATTTGATACCGCTTTCTTTTCATCTTTATTGTAGTATAAAGTCATTAAATAAACATCAAGAAATTCTCAAATATTTCTTAAATTTTTCAAGAAATCATGAAAATGGTGGTGACTAAATTCTGAGAGTGTTTGCTTTAACCCATGATTAAGGTAAGTCCTTTTCCTTTGTGCTATAATGATAATGAATGTTTAATACAGGGCCGAGTATGGCCATTTTCTAGGAGTCTTTTATGACAAACTATTTGATCCGAAGTTTTCTCTGGTTTCGTGAGCGTGGTTTTGTTCAAATTACGCAGAAAACTTTGGTTTCGCTTTTTCCCTTTTTCCTATTTTCAGGGATTATTCGGGTGATTTCACTATCTGTTTTTTCGGAGATGGGTTATATTAACCAACTTTTTTCAGTTTCTGATTGGTTGCCGGCCTTTAAGACGTCCGGTCAGGTACTTATTAATCTTTCTAGTTTTCTCGGTGGATTAGCAGGTCCCTTATCGACTTATTTCGCTGGAAAATACACAGCTGGCCACTATGGTAGAAGTACTGGTACGGCTGGTGTGACTTCTCTTTTGGTCAGTTTGATTATAGGATCGCAAGAGTTACTAATGTCTCCACTTAACGATGGCGATTTGACGCGTATCAATTTACCGGCTTCGATTAATATTATGCTGGCTATCTTCGTGGGCTATTTGGTTGGTCAGATCTTCCGATTTTCAAGAGCCAGTGATGACCAAATTGTAGATAAGGATTATATTTATCAGCCTAAGACGGTTCGTCCTATTTTTTTATCTTTAATTTTGGCAATTGGGCTTAATATTCTATTGGTTATTGGTGAACGGGAAAATATCTTTCAGTCTATTAGACAGTTTACATCGACCATTACCGTCACTGGTAATCATCTTTTCTCAACCTTTATGCTGGGACTTTTGAGTACTTTTTCTGCTTGGATTGGGAATAGTCAAGCCTTCGCTCTCAATTCTATAGCTGAAGATAGCTTTGCTTTGGAGAATCTGACTTATGCGGTTTCCCATCATACGACGACAGGGCTTCCCCATCTTTTTACTCTGACAAATCTTTATCACAGTTATGGTTTGGTTGCTGGCGTTGGATCAGTCTTGGCTCTCTTGGTAGCCCTTCTTTTAACCTCAACCAGTTATAAGGACAAGAAAGTCAGTCTTCTTAGTGTTTTCCCTAGTCTCTTTAATAATGGCGCTCCCTTGATGGTGGGTGTACCAGTTTTGCTTAATCTGGTTTATCTTGTTCCCTTTCTGTTAGCACCAATGGTCAACATGGGAATAGCAGCAATTGCTTTGGTGCTTCGTTTTATGCCGGCGGCAGTTTATCCTGTACCAGATGGTACGCCGAGCCTTCTTTACGCCTTTATTGGAACTGGTGGTAGCCTGCGGGCACTTGCTGTTAGCCTGCTCTGTTTTGCGGTTGATGTTGCTATCTTTATTCCCTTTGTTCATCTGTCTAATAAGGTGCAACACGGTTTGAAAGAGGAAGGAGAAAGCAATGAAGTTCAGTAAAAAAACGAAGTTGGCCTTTATCCTTGTTGCGGTCTTTCTCATTGGTTTGGCGGTTCCGTCTTATAGTTGGACCAGGAAAAATGTTAAGGAAATCGAGACTTTCTATAATTCAAAATTGTCTCCTATTATCATGATTCCAGGGAGTTCCGCTACAGAAAATCGCTTTGATGGCTTGGTACGTAAGCTTAATCAAGACCGTCATGGGGTTAAGCATAGCCTCCTCAAGGTCAAGGTTTGGAACAATGGTCGTATCACATTTGAGGGCAAAATCAAGGCTAAGGACAACGAACCAGTCATTGTTATCGGTTTTGAAAATAACAAAGACGGTTATAGTAATATCAAGAAACAGGCTAAGATGATGAATCAGGCCTTTGAAGCCTTGCAGAATAAATACAATTTCAATAATTTTAAAGGTCTGGCCCATTCCAATGGTGGTCTGATTTATACAGCCTTTATTGAAAATTATCTGAGTGACTATGATGTTAAGATAAACTCACTCATGACTATCGGGACGCCCTATAATTTCACTGAAACCAATATCAAAAATAAATCAGTCATGCTTGCGGATTTCATAGCTGGTAAGAAGAATATTCCGTCCACCCTACATGTCTATTCGGTAGCAGGAACTATCACTTATGATTCGGACGAGTTGGTGCCTGATGCCAGTGTGTCCGCTGGGAAATATATCTATCAGAACCAAGCAAAGAGCTATACTGAAATTACGGTTACAGGTGAAGATGCTCAGCACTCGGACTTGCCAACCAATGATGAAGTTGTGGATTTGGTCAAACAGCATATTGAGGGGCAGGGTGTCCGTAAGAAACAAAAGACCCAACTAGAGCCTCAGTAAGTGAGAATAATATAGCTTATCAGTTCTAGTTGTTTATCATCAAACACAATCAGATAGAGTCTATAATGGCTCTATCTTTTTTAGCGCTAAGATTGACTTCTCAAGTTGTTGTAACTCCTTGTTTTACAACTTTCTTTTTGTTATAATCAAGTAAAATAGCAAAGAAGAATGAGAGGTCCCAAATATGCAAATTCCAAGTCGCTTTACCATTGCCGTTCATATTTTGACTCTTATAGCACAAAATAAGGGAAATGAAACTAAGTTAACCAGTGACTTTATGGCTGGTAGTGTGGGAGTTAACCCTGTTATTATCCGCAAAACCTTGTCGCAACTAAAGAAAGCAGACTTAATTTCAGTTCAAAGGGGAACAGGTGGAGCTAGCTTGCTCAAGGACCCAGAAGAAATCAACCTTCTTCAGGTTTATCGTGCTGTGGATAGCATCGGCCCAAGTGGTCAACTCTTTAGTTTCCATGACAATCCTAACCCAGCCTGTCCAGTAGGACGAAATATTCATGGAATCTTGGACCAAAGCCTAGAAGACGTTCAAATGGCAATGGAAAAAGAACTCGAAAAGAAAACTTTGGCTGGTATTTTAAAGGATGCTAAGGCCAACTGGAAAGAAGCTGGAGCTTGATTTTTAGATTTTAAACTATAAGAAATCGAAAGTTTTTCGGTTTCTTTTTTAATTTCCAAGTTGTAATGATTGACGTGACAATAGAAAAAAGTTATAATGTAATTCATATAATTACAACAAAGGAGAAAAACATATGACATACGACTACAATAGTAAGATTTACCTCGCAGAAGCGGTACTCAATGTGAAGGACTTGGCACGTCAGACAGCCTTTTATACACAGGTTATAGGACTTGAAATCCTATCTCAAACTGCAACAGAAATTGTTTTGGGTGCTGGAAACAAGCCGCTAGTTCACTTGATTGAAACCAATCGTGAGGAAGCGGTCAAGTCTAGTTATGGTCTTTACCATATGGCGATTTTGTTGCCGTCTCGCGAGGATCTGGCTGATGTTTTCAAACATATTGCTGAGCTGGACTATCCTTTTGTTGGTGCCGCTGACCACGGTTATAGTGAAGCCCTTTATTTGGAAGACCTTGAAGGCAATGGTATTGAGCTCTATAGAGACAAGCCTGTTGCTGAATGGGATATTCGTGAGGATGGTCGCATCGTTGGTGTAACAGAAGAACTATCAGCTCAAGAAATTTACGAGATGGGACGCAAGGTTGATCCATTTGTGATAGCTAAGGATACTCGTATGGGGCATATTCATTTATCGGTCAAAGATAGTCAGCTAGCAACGGCTTTCTATCAGGATGTTTTGGAGCTAGCAGATAAGTTTACCATTTCAAGTGCTAGTTGGATTGCTTCAGGTGATTACCATCACCACTTGGCTGTCAATGAATGGGGTGGCAAAAACTTAACCAAACGTGACAAAGATATGGCTGGACTTGCCTACTATGTCGTGGAAGTAGCAAACAAGAAGGATTTGATTGCCATAGCAGAACGTGCTAAGAATCGTGGAGCAGAGGTCAAATGGTTATCTTCTAATGCGTTAATCTTCGAGGATAATGATGGTATTTTAACAGGAGTGAGAAAAAATATTAATAATTAGTGATTTTTAAGTCGTAACTATTGACGTTACATTAAGAATCTATATAATAGTTATTGTAATCAAAGTTATTACAAATAAACTTAACAATTTTAACAATTAACATTCATCACAAAGAAAGAGGGAATAACTATGACCTACTTTACAGACTTACAAACAAAACGCCGTTCTATCTACGCATTAGGAAAAGACCTTAAGCTCTCTAACCAAGAATTGATTGAAACCATTCAAGGAGCTGTTCTTAACACACCGACAGCCTTTAACTCACAAACATCACGTGTGGTGATCTTGCTGGATGAAGAATCAGATGCTTTCTGGAATGAAATCGCTTATTCAGAGCTTGAAAAAGTAACGCCAGCAGAAGCTTTTGAGGCAACAAAAGAACGTTTGGCAGGTTTTGCTCAAGCTAAGGGAACAATCCTCTTCTACGAAGATCAAGATGTAGTGAAAGGCCTTCCAGAGCAATTCCCACTTTACGCTGAAAACTTCCCAATTTGGTCAGAGCAAGGTCATGGAATCGCCCTTTATGCGACGTGGTTGGCTTTGGCTGAGAAGAATATCGGCATGAACGTACAACACTACAATCCACTTGTTGATGCCCAATTGGCTGAAAAATACGACATTCCAGCTAACTGGAAACTCCGTGCTCAAGCACCATTTGGTCAAATCGTTGCACCAGCAGGAGATAAAGACATCCAAACAGAAGGTCGCTTCAAAGTTTTTGGCGACAAATAATCACTTTAATTTAGTCAGTCAGCTTGCAAGTAGGCTACATACTGACTGAACAAAATCATAATGATAAGACAAATGACTAGCAGGATTGAAGAATCTTGCTAGTTTTTTCTATCTTAAGATCTCTAATGTCCAAGAAAAGATTTAGCTTGAATTTTAATACTTCCCTTAGGTGATAGCAAATGTCAGCGGCCTTCTAAGAAATTCTATGAGTAAAGATTGAATCCTCGATTTTTTATTTTTAGGCTCGGGCTAAGACAATTCTCCCAACTTCCGAGTATCTGAAACTATTTTGTTTCGGGCGCTTGCGTAACGGCATCTTGCATATCAATTTTTCTAAGTCATTTTTTTGAAGGAGAAGTGATATAAGATGTTAGAAAAGTTGTGTTATTTATATCATATTTCCAATGATTTTGACAATATCCTTTTTATTTTTGACAAAGATATTTGTCAAAAATAAAAAGAAGCGTTACAATAGTTTTAGACGAAAGAAGGAGAGGTATTCTTATGGGAGCCATATGGATTCTTTTTATCCCTTTTATAGTTATATTTTATGCAAGCTCAGAAAAGAAGATAAAAGGATTGAACAAACGTATCAAAGGGTTGGAAAAACAATTGAAAGGAAATAAAGAAATGTCTAGACTTTTAGAAGAATTGAAAGGGCAAACGGTCAGTATTAGACTAAATGGTTTTGGAAGTAATTGGGAAATTGTTGATTTTGATGAAGATTGGGTTAAATTAAGCCGTGAGGGTATTAAACAACATAGGGTGACAAAATTAGTTCGTATTGAAGATGTTGAATTAATTCAGCAATTGAGGTAGTCATCATGAGATTAAAAAATCGTCTGAAAGAGCTGAGGGCGCGTGATGGGCTCAACCAATCCGAGCTAGCCAAGCTAGCAGGGGTCTCGCGTCAGTCCATCAGTCTCTTGGAGCGAGGGGAATACACCCCTTCGGTAATCATTGCTATCACCATCGCCCAGATTTTCAAGGAACCGGTGGAAAATGTTTTTAGTCTAGTAGAGGGAGAAGAATAAAAATGAAAAAGCAACAACAAGAACGATCTGATCGTTACCATTTTTGGAGAAATGTGGGAATCATCACAGTTTCCGTTTTAATTGGAGGAGTTATCGGATTTTTGACAGAGATGTTCGGATCCGAAAAGCCCCTTGAAATCCAATCCTTCTTTAGTAAAGAAGGACTCCTTTGGGGTTCAATACTTTTGTATCTTATCGTGTTTATGGTCACGATAGCCTTACTAATAAGCGCGAGAAAAGTCCATCAAAAAATGCTCCAGATAGAAGACGAAGAGGAAGCCTATCACTATGACATCCAGAAGGAAAAACTGTTTGGGTTAGCGACCATTTTTAAAAGAGTCATGATCTTGCCATACTTTTTAGTCATCATCTTTTATAGTCAATGGGTGTATATGGATAGACCTTCCACAGGGCACTTGGCTTTTATCTTTGGAGACTTTACCATGCTCTATCTCTTTCTTGTCTTGATTGC
>OBUY01000007.1_pt1 | contig 154244 bp, 112 predicted proteins | sample 1475781 | NCBI WGS metagenome assembly OBUY01 (sample SAMEA2579912, study PRJEB22360) | human gut metagenome | biome: human gut; feature: human-associated habitat; material: faeces | place: Denmark | collected 2008/2010 | reverse complement strand
ACCTCTTAAGTAGATTTTAGGTATTTACCATGTCTACTTAAGAGGTATCATATCATCTAACGGGTGGTTATGATTTTTCATATTCTTGAATCCATCGATAAAGACTATTGGGATGAATTTTTAAAGTTGAACTAATCATTTTTACAGGATGAGGTTTACAGCAGAGAGTTTGAAGGCTTTATCAAAGTTTTTTCTTGGCATAATGACTTTTCCTCGTTTCCACTTAATTTTGTGTCTACTTTATTATACCAAGTCCACCCTTAAGTTAGATAATAAATCTAACTTAAGGAAGCTAGAAGGATGAGAATCCAGGTGGTCAAGAGTCCCAAACTTAAGCAGATGGGGACACCCAGAATAATTTGCTTTTTGAAGGCAAGGTCGCGTTCCTCTGTATTGGGAAATGAGAGTTGAATGAGAGAACCAGCTGATGAAAAGGGTGAGATATTAGTAGATAGAGAGCCAATAACGGTGGCTGTTGTGAGTAAGTGAATATCAATCTGAGGATTTTGAGCACTGATGATAGCAATGATGGGAAAGAGGGCTGGAACTACAACGGATAGGGTGGAACTAAAGAGTGACATCACTCCGGCTATCACACAAAAGAACAGAGGTAACCAGAAATGAGGAATGGTTGTTGTCATGAGGTGCCCTATCAGTGTGACTAAACCTGACTTGACCGCTAGAGACATTAGTAAGCTCATGCCGCAGAGCATGATAATTGTAGCCCAGGGAACCTTAGCTAAAATGGCTTCTTGCTTCCCTAATTTGAGCCTTAAGGCGAGGCAGACCATGAGTATTGAGACAAAGCCAATATCAAATGTTTTTCGATAAGTAGCTATCCAGGCGATGTTTGGGAAAATGAGATGCAACAAGGGAAAAAGCCAAACCAAAACCAAGCTGCTGATCATGAGCAAGGTGGTTTGTCTTTGAACCTTGCTGAGGAGTGGTGGTTGGTCAATAGTCAAGGATGAGTTTGTTCTTCCCTTACTATAGTGGCTGTAACAGGATAATAAAAGCAAGACGATGAATGGGTAGATAATGCTGACGATAAAGATATGATTGCCAAGTGAAAAAGCTTGCTCTTCCCATCCCATTTGCTTAAACAGGCCTTGAAAGACAATGCCTGAGCTACTGGTTATCAAATTAGCCCCTCCTGAAGCTCCCCAATTGACGGCTTGAGCTCCAATCAAAGGGTGTTTGTCCGCTTTTTGACAGAGGGTAATCGCTAGAGGACAGCAAACGGCCATAGTAGTGAAAAATCCAGCACCTAAAGCAGACAAAAGGGTTGCCATCAGGTATAAAATTATGTAGAGGGCGTTAGGGTGGGTGCGTGTGCGGTAGAGAATGTGTTGAGCCAAAACATCAAGAGTACCGTTAGTTGTTGCAACGTTATAAAAGAGAGAGACGCTAAAAATGGTAAAAAAGAGTGAGGTTGGCCAAAAATGAAGAAGTTTTTCGGGGCTTAATCCCATGAGAGTGGTTGCGATGAGGTAAGAAAAAGCAATAGCCAGCAGGCCAATATTGATTTTGGTGCGGTAACCAATTCCAATGGCTAGAGCAATGGCGCTAATCATTATTAAACGAATCATTGAATTGTCCTTTCAGTTAGAATATGGAAATAGGTTGGCAATTTTGACGCTCAAAAGACCACCTGTTTCCTATTGGTACTTGACTATTATACACAAAAAATACAATTGTCTTGACAATTGTATATACACTTGCTAGAATTAAAAATGAGGTATTCAGGTTTGTGATTTCCTATGGAAGTTAATAGTGATTGCCTCTAGTGCTTACAAGTGATATTAAAAATAGAGGACTTAGTGATGTCAATCATTTCAACTGATTTAACCCCTTTTCAAATAGATGATACATTGAAAGCAGCCTTGCGAGAAGATGTTCATTCCGAAGATTACAGTACCAATGCCATTTTTGATCATCATGGCCAAGCCAAGGTGTCGCTTTTTGCCAAGGAAGCTGGTGTTTTAGCGGGACTAACCGTTTTTCAAAGGGTTTTTACCCTATTTGATGCCGAGGTGACCTTCCAGAATCCTCATCAATTTAAGGATGGGGATCGTTTGACTAGTGGCGATTTGGTTTTAGAAATCATAGGCTCGGTGAGAAGTCTCTTAACATGTGAACGCGTTGCCTTGAATTTTTTACAACATTTATCAGGGATTGCTTCGATGACAGCTGCTTATGTAGAAGCCTTAGGCGATGATTGCATTAAGGTATTTGATACTCGAAAAACTACTCCTAATTTACGTCTTTTTGAGAAATATGCCGTGAGAGTTGGCGGTGGCTATAATCATCGCTTTAATTTATCAGATGCTATCATGCTAAAAGACAATCACATTGCGGCAGTAGGTAGTGTTCAAAAGGCAATTGCTCAAGCGCGTGCCTATGCCCCTTTTGTGAAAATAGTCGAGGTGGAAGTGGAAAGCCTTGCTGCTGCCGAAGAAGCTGCGGCGGCGGGTGCTGATATTATCATGTTGGATAATATGTCATTGGAACAGATTGAACAGGCCATTACCCTAATTGCAGGACGTTCTCGGATTGAATGTTCTGGAAATATTGATATGACCACTATTAGCCGTTTTCGTGGTTTAGCGATTGATTACGTCTCCAGTGGTAGTTTAACCCATAGTGCTAAGAGTCTTGATTTTTCCATGAAGGGGTTAACCTACCTTGATGTCTAAGTTGCAAAATAAACTAACTTTTTAAAGGATGTCTTTCCTCTAGAACGAGTTTTATGTCAGATAGTTTAAACGCCTTTTCAAATATAGTAAAATGAACCAAAAACAGTACACAATGTGGTATAATCTTTTTATGGCATATTCAATAGATTTTCGTAAAAAAAATACCAGATGAGGTGTTTTTTTTTTAGCATGCCCATTTATGGATCAAAAGTGTTAAAAATAAGACAGTAACCTCAGAATAGCTACTGTCTTATCTCTTTTTTTTACTTAAAGCCTTGATAGACTTGACAAATGGTAGAAAAGAGCCCCTTTTATGATATGGTACTTGACTTGGAAAGCTCTCAAAGATCCTTTCTCAAGAGGTTTTTGATGGAAGCAATGATTCAGCAACTGTCATTTGGTTTCCTATCGAGCAGATTATCGCAGAAACAGCCTCACTCTTAGTATTGAAGGTGAAGGTAGAGTTAGTTGGATTTCCAGAATTAGAACTGACAAGCTATATAAATTGGAATACAAAAGAAGGAGAACAAATGAAACCTCAAGAAATGTGGAATGCCTACAAGCAAATTAACCCCTCGATCGGAGATGAAATCGATGCTTGGGCTTTTGGAGTAGAAGCCGATCTCTTAGCAGATTTGGTGTTAAAAGGTGAAAAGACGGCAACTGCATCAGCCTATGATCTTTATGCAGTTGATAACGACCCCCTGCCACAAGAAGGGACCTTTGATGTTATTTTAGACAGTCAAGATCAGGCTGTCTGCATTGTCGAAGTCACAAGGGTTTCTGTTCAGCCTTTCCATCAAGTATCAGCCGACCATGCCTACAAGGAAGGTGAGGGTGATAAATCTCTGGCCTATTGGCGTCAGGTTCATGAGGAGGTTTTCACCGAGTGGATGAGCGAGGCCGGACTGACTTTTACACCTGACAGCAAGGTTGTTTTGGAAGAATTTCGTAAGGTTTATCCATTATAGAACACCCTCTCCTTCTTGGAGAGTTTTTGATATGGATCTTATTTTCCAAAAGGGTTAAAAAATGATGTAATGTAAGCGATATTATACAGAAGCACAGGAACAGTACGACCGCAGGGCTAAACAAAAAGGTCGGAAGTCTTGTTTGAAGTTGATGAGCACGCCTGAGAGTATGATACTAAGCGAGATATTCTCTATCTCGTCTTAGGGCCTGAAGTTCAGTAGAAAGTTAAGATACGTATTTAATACGTGGCTTTTTTAAAAGGGGATATACCAGATGCGTTTTAATTCTAAAAGTGACAGAGATTTGGCTTTTGAACAGGCTCTTTTGAGGTACCATATCATAAAAAAGAGCTACTTAAGTTTTCGAAATAACAGCTATCATCGGCACAAGAGACAACTCTAGAAGAGTTGGATGGTATAGCATTACATTGGGAATTTATCCAAACCTAAGCGGATGTTTACTGATAGTAGAAAACAAATAGGCACTTAAAGTTTTTAAACTTAAAGTCACATAATGAGAGGCTGAAACACTATCGTTTCAGCCTCTTTACTAATGCCAATAAATATCGCTTATTAATCCTCATTTCCATAAGAATCATAGGGGCTTTGGCTAATGTCTATGAAGGGAGCAAAAAGAAGATTTGTTTTTCTTGAATAATTGTATTGCTGTGCTATAATAAGGCAAAGGAATTTATAATGTTTATTTTGGAGGACTTAACATGCAAGCAGCACTTCTCTTTTTACTGATTTCCTTCCTAATTCTCATGGGAATTCTCATCAGTATGCTTTATGTCGTTCGTCAGCAGTCAGTAGCTATTGTTGAACGTTTTGGACGCTATCAAAAAATTGCAACGAGTGGTATCCATATGCGTCTGCCATTTGGTATCGATAAAATTGCCGCACGTATTCAATTACGCTTGCTTCAAAGCGAGATTGTAGTGGAAACTAAGACCAAAGACAATGTCTTTGTCATGATGAATGTTGCTACACAGTACCGTGTTAATGAGCAAAATGTGACCGATGCATACTACAAACTCATGCGTCCAGAGGCTCAAATTAAGTCATATATTGAGGATGCCCTTCGTTCATCCGTTCCTAAATTGACACTTGATGAGCTTTTTGAGAAGAAAGATGAAATTGCCCTTGAAGTACAACACCAAGTGGCTGAAGAAATGACAACCTACGGTTATATCATTGTGAAGACTTTGATTACTAAGGTTGAACCTGATGCTGAAGTTAAACAGTCTATGAATGAAATCAATGCTGCCCAACGTAAGCGTGTAGCAGCCCAAGAATTGGCAGAAGCGGATAAGATCAAGATTGTCACAGCAGCCGAAGCCGAAGCTGAAAAAGACCGCCTTCATGGGGTAGGTATTGCCCAACAACGTAAGGCCATCGTTGATGGTTTGGCTGAATCTATTGCTGAATTGAAAGAAGCTAATGTGGGTATGTCTGAAGAGCAGATTATGTCTATTCTCTTGACCAACCAATATTTAGATACCCTTAATACCTTTGCTGTTAAAGGTAATCAAACCTTATTCTTACCGAATAATCCAAATGGAGTAGATGATATTCGTACCCAAATTCTGTCAGCCTTGAAGACAGATAAATAGTAAGCAAACAAAGAAGCCAGATTTGAGATAATCTGACTTTTTTTGTTTATTTTTCTAAGAACTGAGCCAAGCGGATAACTTCAATCTTATAGCCATCTGGATCAGTGATAAAATAGTACATTTTTGGTTTACCAGGAAGACCTGAGAGATCAGTGACAGTGTAGCCAGCTTCTTTGTGGGCTTGGTGTGTAGCTTCTAGGTCATCAACACCAACAGCGATGTGTCCATAACCATTTCCAAGGTCGTAAGCTTCATGATCGTAATTGTATGTTAATTCCAACTCGTAATCAGGATCGTCTTCGAGTTGCATGTAGACAAGCGTGAATTTATATTCTGGAAAATCATTACGACGGACTTCTTTGAAACCAAGAGCGTCTTGGTAAAAGTTTAGTGAAGCTTCTAGGTCCTTAACACGAACACAAGTGTGTAGGAATTTAGTCATGTGAGAGACTCCTTTTATCTAATTTTGTATTCTCATAGTAGCATTTTGGGACCGTTTTTTCTAGTCTTAGCTACATGTGATATAATGGCGAAAAAGAATCTGAGGAGGTATCTATGACTATTTTAGCGATTGATTTTGGCGGAACTCAGGTCAAGTCTGCCCTTGTTTCGGAGGAGTTTGCCCTTGAAAAGAGTCTACCAACGCAATCATCTCCACAAACCTTGAATCAAACCCTTGATGTGATTGACTATTTGGTAACGTCGGTTAAAGTAGCCTTAACGGGCATTGCTATCAGTGTTCCTGGGACAGTAGATACTGATGAGGGTGTTATTTATCACGGAGGCTTGTTGCGATTCTTCCACGGTTTTCGTATCAAAGACATCCTTGAAGCCAAGTATCATTTACCAGTCACGGCTCTTAATGATGGGAAAGCAGCAGCTTTAGGCGAGCTGGCGATGGGGCATTTACAGGGAGTGACCAACGGTGCAGCCCTTGTTTTGGGTTCAGGTCTAGGTGGTGGTCTTATTATTAATGGTAAACTTTTTCAAGGAAGTCACTTTCAAGCGGCTGAGTTAACATTTCTTCTTCCAGTTCAAATGGAAAAAGTTAATCCTTCACAAATGCGAGGAACAACTCTTTCAGCTGTTGGTTTCATTACTAGGGTTAATGAAGTGTTGGGTAATGCTGATTTAAAAGATGGTCGTGAAGCTTTTAAGGCAATCAATGCTAGAGATGAAGCTGTTTATCCAATTTTTGAGGCCTATTGTCGAAGCTTAGCCATTACTATTCTAAATCTTCAATCCATCTTTGATATGGAAATCTTTGTTCTTGGAGGTGGTATTTCAGCTCAGCCGGTTCTGATTGAGGAGGTCAACCGCCAGTTTGATAAGGTTCGCCATGAGATAGACTTTATCGGAAAAATTATTAAACGACCTAAAATTGTCGCCTGCCATCACCATAATGGTGCTAATTTGATTGGTGCGGCTTATTTCCTTAAACAGAGATAACGGATACTAAAATAAAATGGCAGCAAAAATATACATAAAATACCTAACTTTTTTGTGACGAGCGGGCAATTCCGTTCGTTTTTTGCTCTTAGGACTTTACAATATTCAGAAAATTCGCTATAATGGGACCATTAAAATTTTGGAGGTGTCTTTATGACAATTTATAATTTCTCAGCAGGACCTGCTACATTACCAAAACCAGTGCTTGAAAAAGCGCAAGCTGAATTGCTTAACTACCAAGATTCCGGTATGTCCGTGCTAGAAATGTCCCACCGTTCTCCAGAATTTGACAAAATCGTTAAAGATGCGGAAGCGACACTTCGTGAGCTTATGGCTATTCCTGATAACTATAAGGTTATTTTCTTGCAAGGTGGCGGCTCTACACAATTCTCAATGCTACCACTGAACCTCGCTCAAGGTAAGAAAGCTTACTACCTTGTAGGTGGTTCATGGGGTAAAAAAGCTTATACAGAAGCTGTTAAACTTTCAAAAACCATTCCTTTTGAACCAATTCTTTTGGCGTCATCTGAGGATACTGTTTACGATCATATTCCAAGTTTTGATCCTTCAACGATTGATCCAGAAGCTGCCTATGTTCACTTGACTACTAACAATACCATTGAAGGAACAGCTATCTATGATTTGCCTGATACCAATGGTGTGCCAATTGTAGCTGATATGTCTTCAAATATTTTGGCTGCTCGCTATAACGTTGAAGATTTTGCCCTTATCTATGCTGGTGCTCAGAAAAATATTGGACCTGCTGGTGTGACAGTGGTTATCGTCCGTGAAGACTTCCTTAACGACCAACCACAATTGTCTGCTATGTTGGACTACCGTATTCAAGCTGAAGCAGGATCACTTTACAATACACCACCATGTTTCAGTATTTATATTTCAAAACTCGTCTTTGACTGGGTTAAAAATGAAATTGGTGGCGTAGATAAGATGGCGGAAATTCAACGTGAAAAATCAGGTCTTCTTTATGATTATATCGAGTCATCTGATTTTTACACCAATCCTGTTAAAGATGCCAAGGATCGTTCTGTCTGCAACATTCCATTTGTCACGCCAAGTAAAGACTTGGATGCTAAATTTGTAGCAGAAGCAGATGCTCTTGGCTTCAAGAATATCAAGGGTCACCGTTCAGTTGGTGGTATGCGTGCCAGTGTTTATAACGCCTTTCCACGCCAAGGTGTCCTTGATTTGATCGACTTTATGAAGAAATTTGAAGCTGAAAATAAGTAATTAGGTAAAGAGATGGAAATTAGACAAGCCTTTCCAAATGAAATTAAGCCCATCATGACGGTTATTGAGAGTGCCAGAGCTGCTCTAGCAGAAGCTGGCAGTTCCCAATGGCAAGGGGCTGATGGTTACCCTACTGAAGAAACCATCTTTGATGATGTCCTCAAAGGACAAGCCTATGTCGGTATCATTGACGGTCAAATTGTTTCTTATGCTGCGGTGGTTACTGATGGAGACCCTGCTTACGACAAAATCTATGACGGTGATTGGAAGCATCACAATAAGCGATACATTACTTTTCATAGGATTGCCGTTTTGACTGAGGTTACAGGTCAAAGGGTCGCTCAAACCTTTATTCAAGGTCTTATCGAGGGAACTGACGCTCATGATTTTCGTTGCGACACGCATGAAAAGAACCTTGTCATGCAGCATATTTTGGAGAAACTAGGTTATGTCTATTGTGGCAAGGTTCCTATTGACGGGGAACGATTTGCCTATCAGAAAATCAAAACCAAGAGGGAAAAGGCCTTCTATCAAGAAGTTGATGAGGCAACCCATCATGGTATACATTGATTTAAGAGGAATAAAATTATGGTATTTAGTGTAAAAACGTATAACAATATTAACCAGATTGGTTTGAAGGAACTTGGAAATCATTTTCAAATCGATGGTGATTTAGCGAAAAATCCGGATGCTTACATCATTCGTAGTCAAAATCTCCATGATACAGTTTTCCCTGAAAATTTGAAAGCCATTGCTCGTGCCGGTGCCGGTACTAACAATATCCCAGTTGCTGAAGCCACTCAAAAAGGAATTGTTGTCTTCAATACTCCAGGAGCTAATGCTAATGCAGTTAAAGAAGCTGTTTTGGCTTCTATCTTGCTCTCAGCACGTGACTATATTGCGGCCAATGCTTGGGTTAATACGCTTAGTGGTGACGATGTGCCTAAACAAATCGAAGCAGGTAAGAAACAGTTTGCAGGTAGTGAGATTGCTGGTAAAACACTTGGTGTTATCGGACTTGGTGCCATTGGTGCCCGTATTGCCAATGATGCTTACCGTTTGGGAATGAAGGTCTATGGTTATGACCCATATGTTTCTATTGAAGCTGCCTGGAATATCTCTCACCATGTCAGACGTGTTTCTGATCTCAAAGAAATCTTTGAAAACTGTGACTATATCACCGTTCACGTTCCGTTGACACCTGATACGAAAGGTACTTTCAATGCGGACGCCTTTAACCTCATGCAAAAAGGAACAACAATCATCAACTTTGCCCGTGCAGAATTGGTAGAGAATGATGCGCTCTTTGATGCTTTGGAAACAGGTGTAGTAAAACGTTATATCACGGACTTTGGGACAGAAGAACTGCTTAACAAGCCTAATGTGACAGTCTTCCCGCATGTGGGTGGTTCAACAGGTGAAGCAGAACTCAACTGTGCGATTATGGCTGGTCAAACCATCCGTCGCTTCATGGAAACAGGTGAAATTGTCAATTCTGTTAACTTCCCACGTGTACAACAAGCTTTGAGCGCTCCATATCGTATCACCTTGATTAATAAAAACGTGCCTAACATTGTGGCTCGTATCTCAACAGCGGTCTCTGATTTTAATATCAATATTGATAATATCATCAACCGTTCAAAGGGAGAGTATGCTTATACCCTTCTTGACCTTGATGAAACAGACAAGTCTAAGATTGATGAATTGGTCGCTAAGTTTGAAGCTAGTGACAATATCGTACGAGTACGTTTGATTAAAGGTAAATAATTCAAAAATAAGCTGACAGGGACATGTGTTTCCTGTCTTTTTGTTATAATGAACCTATGTTTTATCGTCAGTATTATGTATCTCCCCTTGGTCGCCTGTCCTTGGTGGCTAGTGAGGAAGCCCTCTATGGTATATGGTTGGAAGGACAAAATCATTTTCAAGCTGGTCTTGAAGAGGAAAAGTTAGTAGACACCTCAAATCCTATTTTAGAAGTGACAAAGAAGTGGTTGCAGGCCTATTTTGAAGGTGAAAATCCAAGCCCAAATATCCTTCCATTAGCTGAACGAGGAACAGACTTCCAACAAAAAGTTTGGTCGGCTTTAAGAGCGATTCCGTATGGACAAAGCAGATCATATGGTCAGATTGCCAAGCAGCTTTCTTGTCACTCAGCTCAGGCTGTTGGAACCGCTGTTGGTAAGAATCCTTGGTTGATACTTATTCCTTGTCACCGTGTCCTACCTAACACCGGTCATATAGGAAATTATGCTGCTGGAGAGGCTGCCAAGCGTTTCTTACTCCATTTGGAAGGGCTTAGGTTTGACAAGATGTAGAAACATGCTTATGCTATAGAAAAGGAGAAAAACATGTATACTTTTTATGAATATCCAAAATGCAGCACTTGTCGTAAGGCTAAAGCTGAACTCAATCAATTAGGTATTGAGGTTGAGTCCATCAACATTAAGGAAAATCCACCTTCAGCTCAATTTTTAAAAGAGCTTCTAGAGGGGTCAGATTTAGAGCTCAAGAAATTCTTTAATACGAGTGGACAATCCTACCGTTCTTTAGGATTGAAGGACAAACTTCCAACCTTATCGGTAGATGAAGCTGTAAAACTCTTAGCTTCAGATGGTATGCTGATTAAACGTCCTATCTTGATTAAGGATGGTAAGGTTTTACAAATTGGCTACCGTACGCCTTACCAAGACTTAAATTTATAAAAAATAAGCAAAATGTCTTGCCACGGTAAACAGTGATATGGTAAGATAGAAACAGTTGCCGCTATAGTTAAATGGTATAATAGAGCAATGGTAATGCTCCGTTCCGAGTTCAATTCTCGGTGGTGGCATCTGTGATTTACTCCAGCTTAGAGCTGGAGTTTTTTCTTGTTCAAAGGGAGTCCGTGGACGGTAGGGATTTCTCAAAAGAATTTACTGAAAACTCTTGAAATCCAAGAAAAAAGGAGTAGACTATTAGGTGATTAAACCTAGGAGGCAACTCGTGAAATACTACGTTCAATTCATGTTGATTTGTTTATTTGCCGTTATTGGTGAAGCTCTGTCAACATTCTTCAAATTACCAATTCCTGGAAGCATTATTGGTCTATTCTTGCTTTTGATTGCTCTGCAGCTCAAGTGGATTCGTTTGCGTCATATTCATGCAGTCGCAGAATTTTTAATAGCCAATATGACCATTCTATTTTTGCCAGCAGGTGTCGGTATTATGGAACGATGGGATGCTATTTCCGATAACATTGTCCCTATTATTTTGATTATTATGGGTGCCTTGGTTCTTAATATTGTAGTGATTGCAGTAGTTGTTGGCTTTATCAAGAAACACTTCGAAGGTGACTACAAGGAGGTTAAACGTGGCTAATTTTTATAACACACCCTTGTTTGGCTTAACCCTTTCTGTGTTGGCCTATACAATCGGGCTTTTGATTTACCGTCGTTTTCCTAATCCATTGACAACACCTCTTCTTGTATCTACTGCCTTGATTATCTTGATTTTGCACTATACAGGAATTTCATATAAGGATTACTATGTAGGCGGTTCATATCTTAATAGCTTGATTATTCCGTCAACGGTTGCCCTAGCTGTTCCTTTTTATAAAAATCTCCACCTCATGCGTCACCATTATAAGAGTATCTTGATTGGTTCGACTTTGGCCTGTGTTCTCAATACAAGTTATACAGCCTTGATTGCTAAGCTTTTTGGGATGGATTATTTCCTAGCGATTTCCCTCTTTCCAAAGTCTGTAACGACGGCCATGGCTGTGGGGATTTCTGAAAAAATGCAAGGGATTACGACCGTTACCCTAGTAGTCGTTGTCATTACGGGAATTTTAACCTCTGTCCTAGGTCCTGTTTTTCTCAAAATAATGGGAATCAAGGACCCGGTAGCTATTGGGCTTGCTCTCGGAGGAACAGGACATGCCGTAGGTACTGGAGCTGCCTTTAGATATGGCCAAGTAGCAGGTGCCATGGGTGGATTATCTATAGCTGTGACAGGAATTTTATACGTCTTTATCAGCCCTATTGTGGCTAGTTTGATTTTAAGCTAAAAAATTAAGGTTTGGACTGGTTTTCCAAGCCTTTTTAGCTGTGAAAAACAAGCAAAATCTGACCTTTTATGTTATAATTAAGGTTATGAATTATGGAGATTATATCTGGGATTTGGGTGGTACCTTACTGGATAATTATCAGGTGTCAACCCAAGCCTTTCAAGCAACTTTGAAACAATTTAACCGTACGGCGGAATTTCAAGCAGTCTATGATGCTCTTAAAGTGTCAACCAGTACTGCTATTGAAATGTTTGCACCTGATATAGCTGACTTTCGCACCCTATATAAGCAGGAAGAGGCTAAGCATTTGCAAGAACCTGTGCTTTTTGAAGGAGCTAAGGCTATTCTAGCGAAGATTGTAGCTGAAGGTGGGCGTAACTTTTTGGTTAGCCACCGCAACCATCTCGTGCTAGACATCCTGGATAAAGCAGAAATTACTCCTTACTTTACAGAGATTGTAACTTCGGAAAATGGTTTTGCGAGAAAGCCTAGTCCTGAGAGTTTCCTTTATTTAATAAAAAAATACGATATTAAACACGGCTTGGTCATTGGCGACCGCCAGATAGATATTGAGGCTGGGAAAGCGGCAGGTATGGACACCTTACTTGTTGATGGCCATAAATCATTATTGGAGATAGTGACATAGATGACTGATGAATTAAAAAATTTCGAAGAAAAAGCACAAGAATATGATGCTAGTCAGATTCAAGTTTTAGAAGGACTTGAAGCGGTGCGTATGCGCCCAGGGATGTATATTGGCTCAACCTCTAAAGAGGGCTTGCATCATTTGGTATGGGAAATAGTTGACAACTCTATTGATGAGGCGTTGGCTGGTTTTGCCACTCATATTCAAGTTTTTATTGAGCCTGACAATTCCATTACGGTTGTCGATGACGGTCGTGGTATCCCAGTAGGCATCCAAGAGAAAACAGGCCGTCCAGCGGTTGAAACAGTCTTTACGGTCCTTCACGCTGGTGGTAAATTTGGCGGTGGCGGCTACAAGGTCTCTGGTGGTTTGCACGGAGTTGGTTCTTCGGTCGTCAATGCTCTCTCAACCCAACTGGATGTTAAGGTCTATAAAAATGGCCATATTCACTTCCAAGAGTATAAACGTGGTGTTGTGGTAGACGATTTAGCGATTATTGGTGATACAGAGAAACACGGAACAACCGTTCACTTTACTCCGGATCCAGAAATTTTCCAAGAAACAACGGAGTTTGATTTTGGAAAATTAGCTAAACGTATCCAAGAATTGGCCTTCTTGAACAAGGGGTTACGCATTTCGATCACTGATAAACGTGAGGGTCTTGAGCAAGAGAAACATTATCACTATGAGGGTGGTATCACCTCTTATGTCAAATACATCAATGAAAACAAGGATGTTATCTTTGATGAGCCTATTTACACGGATGGTGAAATGGATGGTATTTCAGTCGAAGTTGCTATGCAGTATACGACTGGCTACCATGAAACTGTCATGAGTTTTGCCAACAACATCCACACCCATGAAGGTGGTACTCACGAGCAAGGTTTCCGTACGGCCTTAACACGTGTCATTAATGATTATGCACGTCAAAATAAGATTCTTAAGGATAAAGATGATAATTTGACTGGGGACGATGTTCGTGAAGGTCTTACAGCCATTATCTCTGTTAAGCATCCCAACCCACAATTTGAAGGTCAAACCAAGACCAAGCTAGGGAACTCTGAAGTGGTTAAGATTACTAACCGTCTTTTCAGCGAAGCCCTTAGTCGTTTCCTTTTGGAAAATCCAGCTATCGCTAAAAAGATTGTTGAAAAAGGAATTTTGGCTTCTAAGGCTCGTATTGCAGCCAAGCGTGCGCGTGAAGTGACCCGTAAGAAGTCAGGCCTTGAAATCTCTAACCTTCCAGGTAAGTTGGCGGATTGTTCGTCAAACAATGCCGAAATGAATGAGCTCTTCATTGTCGAAGGGGATTCAGCTGGTGGTTCTGCTAAGTCAGGTCGTAACCGTGAATTCCAAGCCATCCTACCTATTCGTGGTAAGATTTTGAATGTTGAAAAGGCAAGCATGGATAAGATTCTGGCTAATGAAGAAATTCGTTCCCTGTTCACAGCTATGGGTACAGGATTTGGTGCAGAGTTTGATGTCAGCAAGGCTCGTTACCACAAATTGGTTATCATGACCGATGCCGATGTTGATGGAGCTCACATTCGTACTTTGCTCTTGACCTTGATTTATCGCTTTATGCGTCCAATCTTGGAAGCGGGTTATGTTTACATTGCTCAACCTCCAATTTATGGGGTTAAGGTTGGCTCTGAAATCAAAGAGTACATCCAACCAGGTGTAAATCAGGAAGAAAAATTACGTGCTGCTCTTGAAAATTACAGTGTGGGACGTTCAAAACCTACAGTACAACGTTACAAAGGTTTAGGTGAAATGGATGATCACCAACTTTGGGAAACAACCATGGATCCTGCAAATCGTTTGATGGCACGAGTTTCTGTGGATGATGCTGCAGAAGCAGATAAGATTTTTGATATGTTGATGGGGGACAAGGTTGAACCTCGCCGCGAATTTATCGAAGAAAATGCCGTTTACAGTACTCTAGATATCTAATATTCTTTTAGAAAAGGGTGCAATGCTAGGATAACTATGATATAATCGTAATGTTATTCTACATTTATGAACATAATAGACGATTAAGGAGAAACTATGTCTAGCGGAATTGTTTTACTGATTGTAGTGGTAGTTATACTTGTAATTGTCGCTTACTTAGTCGGTATTCTTATTAGAAAACGAAATGATTCGCGGATTGCAAATCTTGAAGAACGCAAGCAAGGCTTGTTTGACTTGCCGATAAATGAAGAAATTGAAGAAGTCAAAAAGCTTCACTTGATTGGGCAAAGTCAGACAACCTTCCGTGAATGGAATCAGAAATGGGTAGATATCTCGACAAATTCATTTGCAGATATTGAAAATCATATTTTCGAAGCTGAAAATATGAACGATACCTTCCATTTTTTCAAGGCTAGTGGTGAAATTAATAATATCGAGAGTCAGTTAGATCTTGTGGAAGAAGACATTAAGTCTATCCGTGAGGCTCTCTCAACCTTGAAAAAACAAGAAGAAAAGAACAGTGCTCGTGTGAAGCATGCTCTTGACTTGTATGAAGAGTTGCAAAACTCTATTGAAGAAAATTCTGATAACTTTGGCTCTACCATGAGCGAAATCAATAAACAGCTTAAAAATATTGAAGCTGAGTTTTCAGAATTCGTGACTCTCAACTCATCGGGTGACCCTGTTGAAGCATCAAGTATTTTGGATCGTGCAGAAGAGCACACGATTGCTTTGGGTCAAATTTCAGAGAAGATTCCAGCCATTGTCGCTAAGTTGGAAGACGACTTCCCAGATCAGTTGGATGATTTGGAATCTGGCTATCGTAAGCTGATTGAGCAAAATTATCACTTCCCTGAAAAAAATATCGAACGTCGTTTCCAAGAGATTCGTGAAGCTATCCGTTCAAATTCAAGTGAGTTGGTTTCTCTTGACTTGGATCGTGCGGAAGAAGAAAATGTTGAGATTCAAGATAAGATTAACAACTTGTATAGCATTTTTGAACGTGAAATTGCATCTTACAAAGTTGTTATGCGTCACAAGAAAGTCTTGCCAGACTATCTCAATCATGCTAAGAATAATAATAAGCAACTTCAAGAAGAACTTGAACGTCTCATGTTAACCTACATCTTCGATGAAACTTATGCTGCGGATGTTCGTAGCTTTGCTTCTGATATTTCAGGTGTGGAAACAGCTGTTCTCCCAACTCTTGAAAACTTTGATACTCAGGTTAAACCTTTCTCAGAGCTCGAGAAAACATTTGAAAAGAGTCTCAACACCCTGTCTGCTGTTGAAAATGGACAGGTAGAGGTCTTTGGAAACCTTCAGGCTATTGAGAAAAATGAAGCTAAGGCACGTGAAGCACTTGATGTGTATGTTAATAAATTGCATGTTATCAAGCGTTTCATGGAAAAACGTAACCTTCCAGGAATTCCTCAGTCCTTCTTGAGTGTTTTCTTCTCAACAAGCGCTCAGATTGAGGCTCTCATGGATGAGCTTAGCCGTGGACGTATTAATATTGATGCGGTAATGCGCTTGACTGAAACCTCTAAAAATGCCATCGATCATTTGGAAGAGACAGCTTACTTGGTTGTTCAAAATGCAACCTTGACAGAACAGCTTTTGCAGTACTCAAACCGTTACCGTTCTTTCGAACCTGCTGTTCAAAGTAGCTTTGAACACGCCCTAAAATTGTTCGAAGTTGACCACGATTATGATGCATCTTTAGAAGAAATTTCTTACGCCTTGGAAACAGTAGAACCTGGTGTAACAGAGCGTTTTGTATCATCTTATGAGAAAACACGAGAACTTATTCGTATGTAAGTAAAAGATTCTGGACCTTGGTCCAGGATTTTTTGTAAGAAGCATTTATTATTTTACAGTTAAACGCCAACCTAGTTAAAAATAAAATAGGTATTTAAAAAAGAGAGGTAATTATGTCACAAGTTAAAGGGTTATTGGTCATGGACGTAGACTCAACTCTTGTCCAAGAAGAAGTCATTGATTTACTGGGAGAAGAGGCAGGTGTCGGCCAACAAGTCGCTGAAATCACAGAGCGTGCCATGCGTGGCGAATTGGATTTTAGACAGGCTCTCAATGAGCGTGTAGCAACCTTAAAAGGATTACCAGAAAGTATCTTTGACAAGGTCTATGCTCGCATTCATTTTAATAAGGGAGCTAAGGAACTTGTGGATGAACTTCATTCACGTGGCTACAAGGTAGGTTTGGTTTCTGGAGGCTTCCACGAGACGGTTGACAGACTAGCCTCGGAGGCAGGCATTGACTATGTTATGGCTAACCACCTAGAGGTGGTAGATGGTGTTTTGACGGGTAAGGTTTATGGTGAAATCGTCACCAAAGATGTCAAGGTAGCCAAACTCAAGGATTGGGCAGCAGAAAATGGCCTCGACCTCTCGCAAACTATTGCTATGGGTGACGGTGCCAATGATTTGCCGATGATTCAGACTGCTGGCATCGGTATCGCTTTTTGTGCCAAGCCAATCGTCCGTGAACAAGCTCCATACCAAATCACAGAACCAGATTTGTATAAGGTCATTGAGATCTTGGATGAGGTTGGAAAATAGTAGAGATAAAAAGAGTCCTTTGGATGATTTCAAGGGACTCTTTGTGCATAAAAAAAGCACCGAATCGGTGCCACTTTTTCAAGTTGAATACGGACTAAGCCTTATTTTAACTCGCTGTGTTGTTTCGAATGGTTTCAAACCACTCTTATTATATAGCTTTGTAACCAATATGTCAATTTACTACAGGGTAAAGTATAAAATATTTTGTTCTTGATTACAAGATTTTAACGTCATACTATTTAATCAGTAATTCTATCAGATGTTGAAATGTTATTTAATAAGTGTATAATATTTTCTATAAATTTAGATTTTTCAAATAAGGAGAAATGTATGACTAAGCCATACTCAATTGGACTTGATATTGGAACGAATAGTGTTGGATGGGCTGTAATAACTGATAGTTACAAGGTTCCGTCTAAAAAAATGAAAGTTTTGGGAAATACAAGTAAAAAATATGTTAAAAAGAACCTGTTGGGGGCGTTGCTCTTTGAATCCGGAATCACAGCAGAAGGAAGAAGATTAAAGCGTACTGCAAGACGCCGTTATACTAGACGTCGTAATCGTATTCTATATTTACAGGAAATTTTTAGCACAGAGATGGCTAAGGTAGATGAATCTTTCTTTCAAAGACTAGACGATTCATTTTTAGTTCCTGATGACAAGCGTGACAGTAAGTATCCGATTTTTGGAAACCTAGTAAAAGAAAAAACCTACCATGATGAATTTCCAACTATCTATCATTTAAGGAAATACTTAGCAGATAGTTCTAAAAAAGCAGATTTACGTCTAGTTTATCTTGCATTGGCTCATATGATTAAGTATAGAGGTCACTTCTTAATTGAAGGAGATTTTAATTCTAGAAATAATGATATTAAGAAGAATTTTCAAGATTTTTTGGACAGTTATAATGCTATTTTTGAATCGGATTTATCACTTGAGAATAGTAAACAGCTTGAGGAAATTGTTAAAGATAAAATTAGCAAATCAGCTAAGAAAGAACGTTTATTAAAACTATTTCCTAGGGAAAAGAATTCAGGGATTTTTTCAGAGTTTCTGAAGTTGATTGTAGGAAACCAAGCTGACTTTAGGAAATTTTTTAATTTAGACGAAAAAACTTCCTTACATTTTTCTAAAGAAAGCTATGACGAAGATTTAGAGACGTTGTTAGGTCACATTGGAGATGATTACAGTGATGTCTTTCTCAAAGCCAAAAAAGTTTATGACGCTATTCTTTTATCAGGTATTCTGGCTGTAACAGATAATGAAACAGAAGCACCTCTTTCTTCTGCCATGATAATGCGATATAAGGAACACGAAGAAGATTTGGCTTTACTAAAGGCATATATAAGAAAAATTTCGCTAGAAACCTATAACGAAGTATTTAAAGACGACACTAAAAATGGTTATGCTGGTTATATTGATGGAAAAACAAATCAGGAAGATTTCTACGTTTATCTAAAAAAACTATTGACGGGTCTTGAAGGTGCGGACTATTTTCTTGAAAAAATTAATCGAGAAGACCTTTTAAGAAAGCAACGTGCATTTGATAACGGTTCGATACCATATCAGATTCATCTTCAAGAAATGAGAGCTATTATTGACAAGCAAGCTAAATTTTATCCTTTCTTGGCTAAAAATAAAGAAAAAATCGAGAAGATTTTAACTTTCCGAATTCCTTATTATGTAGGTCCACTTGCGAGAGGGAATAGTGACTTCGCTTGGTCAATAAGAAAACGAAATGAAAAAATTACACCTTGGAATTTTGAGGACGTTATTGATAAAGAATCTTCGGCAGAGGCTTTTATTAATCGAATGACTAGTTTTGATTTGTATTTGCCTGAAGAGAAGGTACTTCCAAAGCATAGTCTCTTATACGAAACTTTTACAGTATATAATGAATTAACAAAAGTTAGATTTATCGCTGAAAGTATGAGAGATTATCAATTTTTAGATAGTAAGCAGAAGAAAGATATTGTTCGACTTTATTTTAAAGGTAAAAGGAAAGTTACTGATAAGGATATTATTGATTATTTACATGCAATTGATGGATATGATGGAATCGAATTAAAAGGCATAGAGAAACAGTTTAATTCTAGTTTATCTACTTATCATGATCTTTTAAATATTATTAATGATAAAGAGTTTCTGGATGATAGTTCAAACGAAGCAATTATCGAAGAAATTATCCATACTTTGACAATTTTTGAAGATAGAGAGATGATAAAACAACGTCTTTCAAAATTTGATAATATTTTTGATAAATCCGTTTTGAAAAAGTTATCTCGTAGACATTATACTGGCTGGGGTAAGTTATCTGCTAAACTAATTAATGGTATTCGAGATGAAAAATCTGGTAAAACTATTCTTGATTACTTAATTGATGATGGTATTTCTAACCGTAATTTCATGCAACTTATTCACGATGATACTCTTTCTTTTAAAAAGAAGATACAGAAAGCACAAATTATCGGTGACCAAGATAATATTAAACAGGTCGTTCAGTCTTTGCCAGGAAGTCCCGCGATTAAAAAAGGTATTTTACAAAGCATAAAAATTGTAGATGAATTGGTTAAAGTTATGGGAAGAAATCCCGAGTCAATTGTTGTTGAGATGGCTCGTGAAAACCAATATACCAACCAAGGTAAATCTAATTCTCAACAACGCTTAAAACGTTTAGAAGAATCTCTCAAAGAGTTAGGTAGTAAGATACTTAAGGAAAATGTTCCTGCAAAACTTTCTAAAATAGACAATAACGCACTTCAAAATGAACGCCTCTATCTGTATTACCTTCAAAATGGAAAAGATATGTATACCGGAGATGATTTAGATATTGATAGATTAAGTAATTATGATATTGATCATATTATTCCTCAGGCTTTTTTGAAAGATAATTCTATTGACAATAAAGTACTTGTTTCATCTGCTAGTAATCGAGGTAAATCAGATGATGTTCCAAGTTTAGATGTTGTCAAAAAAAGAAAGACATTTTGGCACCAATTGTTGAAATCCAAATTAATTTCTCAACGAAAATTTGATAATTTGACAAAAGCTGAACGAGGAGGTTTGTCACCTGAGGATAAAGCTGGTTTTATTCAACGCCAGTTGGTTGAAACACGTCAAATAACAAAACATGTAGCTCGTTTACTTGATGAGAGATTTAATAATAAAAAAGATGAAGATAATAAAGCGTTACGAACAGTAAAAATTATTACCTTGAAATCTAGCTTGGTTTCTCAATTTCGTAAGGATTTTGAACTTTATAAAGTTCGTGAAATAAATGACTTTCATCATGCTCATGATGCCTACTTGAATGCTGTTGTGGCAAGTGCCTTGCTGAAGAAATACCCTAAACTAGAGCCAGAATTTGTGTATGGTGACTATCCAAAATATAATAGTTTTAGAGAAAGAAAGTCCGCTACAGAAAAGGTATATTTCTATTCAAATATCATGAATACCTTTAAAAAATCTATTACTTTAGCTGATGGTACAGTTATTGACAGACCACTTATTGAGGTAAATGAGGAGACAGGTGAATATGTTTGGAATAAAGAATCTGATTTAGCGACTGTAAGGAGAGTACTTTCTTATCCGCAAGTAAATGTTGTGAAAAAAGTTGAGGAACAGAATCACGGATTGGATAGAGGAAAACCAAAGGGATTGTTTAATGCAAATCTTTCCTCGAAACCAAAGCCAAATAGTAATGAAAATTTAGTAGGTGCTAAAGAGTATCTTGACCCCAAAAAGTATGGGGGGTATGCTGGAATTTCTAATTCTTTTGCTGTTCTTGTTAAAGGGACAATTGAAAAAGGTGCTAAGAAAAAAATAACAAATGTACTAGAATTTCAAGGTATTTCTATTTTAGATAGGATTAATTATAGAAAAGATAAACTTAATTTTTTACTTGAAAAAGGTTATAAAGATATTGAGTTAATTATTGAACTACCTAAATATAGTTTATTTGAACTTTCAGATGGTTCACGTCGTATGTTGGCTAGTATTTTGTCAACGAATAATAAGAGGGGAGAGATTCATAAAGGAAATCAGATTTTTCTTTCACAGAAGTTTGTGAAATTACTTTATCATGCTAAAAGAATAAATAGTACAATTAATGAGAATCATAGAAAATATGTTGAGAATCATAAAAAAGAGTTTGAAGAATTATTTTACTATATTCTTGAGTTTAATGAGAATTATGTTGGAGCTAAAAAGAATGGTGAACTCTTAAAATCTGCCTTTCAATCTTGGCAAAATCATAGTATAGATGAACTCTGTAGTAGTTTTATAGGACCTACCGGAAGTGAAAGAAAAGGACTATTTGAATTAACCTCTCGCGGAGGTGCTGCTGATTTTGAGTTTTTAGGTGTTAAAATTCCAAGGTATAGAGACTATACCCCATCATCCCTATTAAAAGATGCCACACTTATTCACCAATCTGTTACAGGCCTCTATGAAACACTAATAGACCTTGGCAAACTAGGAGAGGATTAATGGCGGGTTGGAGAACAGTAGTCGTAAATACACATTCTAAACTGTCATATAAGAATAATCACCTTATTTTTAGAAACTCATATAAAACTGAGATGATTCATCTCTCTGAGATTGATATACTTTTATTGGAAACTACTGATATTGTACTAACCACTATGTTAGTGAAGAGATTAGTTGATGAAAATATTCTTGTTATTTTCTGTGATGATAAACGATTGCCGACAGCTTTTCTTACGTCGTATTATGCACGTCATGATTCTAGTCTACAAATAGCTAGACAAATTGCGTGGAAAGAAGATATTAAATGTGAAGTATGGACTGCTATTATTGCACAAAAGATATTGAATCAGTCCTACTATTTGGGGGAATGTTCCTTCTTTGAGAAATCTCAGTCAATTATGGAGTTATATCATGGATTAGAACGGTTTGATCCTAGTAATCGTGAGGGTCATTCTGCCAGAATTTATTTTAATACGCTTTTCGGTAATGATTTTACTAGGGAAAGTGATAACGATATCAATGCAGCATTGGATTATGGATATACCTTATTATTGAGTATGTTTGCACGTGAGGTTGTCATCTGTGGTTGTATGACACAAATTGGTTTAAAGCATGCTAATCAGTTTAATCAATTTAACCTTGCTAGTGATATTATGGAGCCATTTAGACCAATTATAGATAGAATTGTTTATCAAAATCGTCATAATAATTTCGTCAAAATCAAAAAAGAACTCTTTTCGATTTTTTCAGAAACCTATCCCTATAATGGAAAAGAGATGTATTTATCAAACATTGTTAGTGATTATACAAAAAAAGTTATAAAAGCGTTAAATCAGTTAGATGAGGAAATTCCTGAATTTAGAATATGAGTTATAGATATATGCGAATGATATTAATGTTTGATATGCCAACAGATACTGCTGAAGATAGGAAAGCGTATCGTAAGTTTAGAAAGTTTCTTTTAAGTGAAGGTTTCATCATGCACCAGTTTTCGGTATATAGTAAACTTTTATTAAATAATACCGCCAATACAGCAATGGTTGGACGACTTAAAGCTAATAATCCTAAAAAAGGAAATATAACACTACTAACAGTTACTGAAAAGCAATTTGCCCGTATGATTTATTTGTACGGAGATAAAAACACTAGTATTGCCAATTCAGACGAAAGGTTAGTGTTCTTAGGAGAAAATTATTGTGATGAAGATTAATTTTTCGCTTTTGGATGAGCCTATGGAGGTTAACCAGGGGACAGTTCTCGTAATTGAGGATGTGAGTGTGTTTGCTCAATTAGTCAAGGAATTCTATCAGTATGATGAACAATCGAATTTAACAATATTTGATAGTAAAATAAGGAGTATAAGGTCCTCTGAATTACTTTTAATAACAGATATTTTAGGTTACGATATTAATACTTCTCAGGTATTAAAGTTGCTTCACACAGATATTGTAAACCAGTTGAATGATAAACCTGAAGTTAGATCAGAAATAGATTCTTTGGTATCATTAATTACTGATATTATAATGGCAGAGTGTTTAGAAAATGAACTAGATATAGAGTATGATGAGATTACACTTTTAGAACTAGTTAAAGTATTAGGTATCAGAATCGAAACTAAGTCTTGTACGGTTTTTGAAAAAATATTTGAGATCTTACAGATTTTCAAATATTTAGTTAAAAAGAAAATTTTAGTATTAGTCAATAGCTTGTCGTATTTTTCTAAAGATGAAATTTATCAAATCTTGGAATATACAAAGTTATTACAAGCTGATGTATTATTTTTGGAGCCTAAACAGATTAAAGAGATTCAACAATTTATTTTAGACAAGGATTATATATTGATGCCCTATAATAACTAGTAATTTGGTAATAAGTATAGATAGTCTTGGGTTATTTCAAGACTATCTTTTAGTATTTAGTAGTTTCTGTATGAAGTTGAATGGAATAATTATTTTGTTAGAGAGTAGATTATAAGGTTTGGATAGAGGAGGAGTTACGTTGCTTTACATATGATTATTAAGAAATAATCCAATATGGTGACAGTCACATCTTGTCTAAAACATTGATATATAAGGCTTTTTAAGGTATAATAAATATAAAAATGGAATCATTTTGAAGCTGAAGTCATGCTGAGATGAATAGCGCGATTACGAAATCTGGTAGAGAAAAATGACCTACGAGGTTTTAGAGCTGTGTTGTTTCGAATGGTTCCAAAACGTTAGTAATTAGAGTAGACTTGTAGCTCTTGTTTTAGAGCTGTGTTGTTTCGAATGGTTCCAAAACTAAAGGTGCTTTAAATGTAGTTATTGACAAGTTTTAGAGCTGTGTTGTTTCGAATGGTTCCAAAACTAAGCTCTTAGATGTTCAGTAAAGGCTGACGTTTTAGAGCTGTGTTGTTTCGAATGGTTCCAAAACATGGCTTCAGCCCTTTATTTTCAATAGTTTGTTTTAGAGCTGTGTTGTTTCGAATGGTTCCAAAACCTAGCTTTGGTTACAGCTGTTTTGTACTCCTGTTTTAGAGCTGTGTTGTTTCGAATGGTTCCAAAACACGACTAATAAGGATATAGCCATTTGCGTCGTTTTAGAGCTGTGTTGTTTCGAATGGTTCCAAAACTATTGTAAAAAATGAATATCTAAAAATTAAGTTTTAGAGCTGTGTTGTTTCGAATGGTTCCAAAACCTGTTTCGTACATAATCTTTCCGGAATATCGTTTTAGAGCTGTGTTGTTTCGAATGGTTCCAAAACAAGTTTCTCTGGATTTCACGACCTCCATGTGTTTTAGAGCTGTGTTGTTTCGAATGGTTCCAAAACCGGACGCAATGTCTACGAGCAATTTGATAGGTTTTAGAGCTGTGTTGTTTCGAATGGTTCCAAAACGACCTATTCGATATGCAAGGTAAGCTTCATGTTTTAGAGCTGTGTTGTTTCGAATGGTTCCAAAACACCTAAAGGCCTAGTCGTGGACCATATCAAGTTTTAGAGCTGTGTTGTTTCGAATGGTTCCAAAACTCTATGACAGGGATCAATGAAAGAACCTTCGTTTTAGAGCTGTGTTGTTTCGAATGGTTCCAAAACATGCAACTACGTCAAGAAGTTAATGCTATTGTTTTAGAGCTGTGTTGTTTCGAATGGTTCCAAAATCTATAGGTTTATTCTATTCCTTCAGATCTTGACTGATGAAAAAACTCTCGGAAATTATTTTCCGAGAGTTTTAGTTTAGTTCCCAATTGAAACGGTTCCGTCTGATCCGACTTTGACATTTGTTCCGTCTTGGCTATTGACCTCAACTGAACCATCCTGGCTCACTGTTCCATTATTGCCATTGTTGTCATTGGCTTCGACAGTGTTATTTCCGTTTGTTTTTGCTGAGTTACCGTTTCCGTCACTCACTTCAGTTGAACCGTCTTTGTTGACTTTTACTGAAGCACTTGAGCTGCTTGAAGAAGATTTTTTGGTCACCTTACTGGATGATGTTGATGAAGATGACGAGTCAGTTTTGTCTTTAGAGTTGCCACATGCTGCTAAGGTCAACAATGCAAGAACTGAGACAGAGGCTAAAGTTAGTTTAGAAAATGTTTTCATAATAGTCTCCCTTTTTTCTTAATACATCCATTGTAAAGGAAAAATTGGAAATTCGAAAGCGCTCTCAGACGATTTTATCTAACTGTAATCCCTCAGTAATAGTGGTGTTGTGCTAGGCTAATCTATTGGAAAATAAAAGGTTAGCTCCTTAACGCTTTCCATCATAATGACAGACAGTTCAAGTCGTTAAGCTCGGTAGGTCAGCTTCTCTTTGTTATAATAAGAGTAAAAAGTAATGAGGTGACTAAGATGTATCAAACAATTATTAAGGGTGACAAACGTTATCATTCCCTTTCAGAGGGTTACGGGGCACCTGTGGAACTTTTTGGCTACACTGAGGACGGGGAAACACCTATGAGTTTGGTGAATATTGCTTTGGCTTCTTGTGTGACCATGTGTTTACAGAGTTATTTTGCAAAGTTTCAGGGAAAGGAGGAGCTTGCAATTCGGGTTGATTCTAGCTATGAAGAGGGTCATTTCAAGCTGAAGATACATTTGCCTGAGAACTTGGCTATCGAAAATGAGGATAAATTGCTGGCTTTTGTGGATGAGTTTTGTCGTGTCAAGAAGCTCTTTCGTGAAGATATAGTGGTTGATATCAGCTTAGCTCCATAAGCTGATTATCCTTTACCAAGTTCGTGTTATACTAGTAAGTAAGGATAAGCTATTTGCTTTAAAGTGGAATAGACAATGATAGGAGGGCTTGCTATGCAAGACAAACTACATGAAATTCGAGTATTTGAGAATTTTCAAGAAGAACTATTTGAAACTGGCCATGTCATCGTGACGACAAAGGTGGTTGAGAAGTCTCTAAATTATTTTGGCAACGCACATGGTGGTTATTTATTCACGCTTTGTGATCAGGTGGCTGGACTGGTGGCCATCTCAACAGGTGATTATGCAGTGACACTTCAGTCTAATATCAATTATCTAAAGGCTGGACATCTGTCTGATGACCTTAAGATTGAAGGGCTTTGTGTCCATAATGGTAAGTCTACCAAGGTGGTGGATGTCCTCGTCACTAACCAGGAGGAGAAAATCCTAACCAGGGCAACATTTACCATGTATGTGACAGGTGCAGTAGAAGATTAGAGAGGAAGAGCTTATGTCAGATTTTCAAACCATGGACGATTTTGCAGTCTTTGTCAATGACTACCTGACACCAGAACAAGTGATTATCCAAGCTTATTCTTATGCTGCTGATCAGCAAGAACTGTCTCTTCTCGTGACTATTGATGACTATGAGATGATGTGTCGTTGGCATGTTGTTTGGACCTTCTCTGGCTTACACCAGGCTTTCTTTCAGTCTATGATGGATTCTGATAACGGTTTTTTCATTGATGCGAATAGCTTGGCGATGAAGGTACGTCTCAAGGATCAGGAGCTCTTGTTCCAAGCAAGTGCACTGGAAATGGTGGTTGTCGATTACCCAGATCCCCTCTATCGTTTGGCTGAAGTATCTTTTAACCAAGGCGGTCAGCGTTACACTTATCTTTGTGAAGATAAAAGCGTGGCGGTAGAGGATTGGGTGCTTGTTCCTATAGGTTCTGGTAATAAGGAAAAGCAAGCCTTTGTGGAAAAAATCTCCTATGCCTTAGCTGATGAGACACCGATTCAGCCAACAGAGATGAAACAGGTTATTCAAAAACTTCATCTGGTGACTGTTCGTTATGATATGGAAATTGTTAAAAAAGGCTTTTTGACGTTTTCAGGTCTGACTTTTGAGGGTGGAGAAATTGGCAAGCCGACAGAGCCTCTCTGGATTCCTTTTCTTGCAGAGCGAGATGATTTGGCCCTTACTACTTATGGGATTCGCATCACTGACGGAAGTCGAAAAACTTATGTCACTGCCTTGGCTGGTGAGGACGATGACTTGGAGATGATTGCCCTTGCACCGGCTAATTATGCAGTTTTTAAACTTAAGGGGCCGGCGACAGCAGCGGTCTGGGAGAGTTTTCAGCACGCCAAGAAACATTTTGACATTATTAACCAGCCCATGGTAGAGGTCTATCCACCAGGTAATCGTCAGGCTGAAGATTATGAGATGGAAGTTTGGATTCCGATAAAGGAGGATGTGTAGATGCGTCTGGACAAGTTTTTGGTTGACTGTGGTCTTGGCAGTCGTAGTCAAGTCAAGACCTATCTTAAGAAAAAGCAGGTGACCGTCAATGGTCAGGTGGAAACGTCTCCTAAGACTCAGATTGATGAGAAGAAGGACCAGATTGCTTATCAAGGTCAGGAACTAACACATGAGACCTTTGTTTACTATCTCTTGAATAAGCCAAAAGGTGTGATTTCGGCAACAGAAGATGCTCGTCATAAGACGGTTTTAGATTTACTGGGTGAGACAGCTCGCCACAAGCAGGTTTTTCCGGTTGGTCGGTTGGATATTGATACTCATGGCCTGCTTCTATTGACCAACAATGGTGATTTGGCTCACGCTATGTTATCACCTAGAAAACATGTGGACAAGATCTATCAAGCTAAGGTAGCAGGTGTCATGGACGAAGCAGATATGCAAGCTTTTGAAAAGGGAATTGAGCTAAAAGACCACACTTGCCAACCAGCTAAATTAGAGATTTTGTCAGTAGATCAGGCAGCTAAAACGAGTACAGTTCAGATTACCATTGCCGAAGGTAAATTCCACCAAGTCAAGCGCATGGTAGCTGCTTGTGGTAAGGAAGTGACAGACTTGCAACGTTTGAGTATGGGATCTTTAGTTTTGCCAGATGATTTAGAAATTGGCACTTGGCGTCGATTGACTCAAGAGGAGTTAGACGGATTAAGCGTTTTTGGAATTCCTTTGGCTTAAGCTTAACAAACAGTTGCGAAATAGGTAGATTTTTGTTACCATTAAAATGATATACTAGAAGAAAAAAGAGGTAAATTCAAGTGGCATTTGGAGATAACGGACCACGTAAGAAATCATTCTTTGAACGTCTGACAATAGTTGTCGTTTTAATTATGTTATTAGTAACAGTTGGGGCATTGATTTTCCAAGCAGTCGCAGCTGTCCTTTAAGACGCTATTAAGCGTTTTTTTGTGTATGTCGGAAACTCATTGCTTTAAGATGAAATGAGGGCATGCAACATGTGTCAGAAAGAGAGAAAATAATAGATGAGTATGTTTTTAGATACGGCCAAGATCAGCGTCAAAGCTGGTCGTGGTGGCGATGGGATGGTTGCCTTCCGTCGTGAAAAATATGTGCCGAATGGCGGTCCTTGGGGCGGTGACGGCGGAAAGGGTGGCTCAGTCATTTTCAAGGTTGACGAAGGCTTGCGTACCCTTATGGATTTCCGTTATAACCGTAAGTTCAAGGCCAAGAACGGTGAAAAAGGGATGACCAAGGGAATGCATGGTCGTGGTGCCGAAGACCTGATTGTGAGTATTCCGCCAGGTACAACAGTGCGTGATGCTGAAACGGGCAAGGTTATTACTGACCTAGTCGAAGAAGGTCAAGAGTTTGTCATTGCTCATGGCGGTCGTGGCGGTCGTGGAAATATCCGTTTTGCGACGCCTCGTAATCCTGCACCTGAAATCGCTGAGAATGGTGAACCAGGTGAAGAACGTGAACTTCAGTTGGAACTGAAGATTTTGGCTGATGTTGGTTTGGTTGGTTTTCCATCTGTTGGTAAATCAACAATTCTTAGTGTGGTAACGGCAGCCAAGCCAAAGATTGGTGCCTACCACTTTACGACGATTGTTCCTAACTTGGGAATGGTTCGTACTAAGTCAGGTGAGAGCTTTGCCATGGCTGACCTTCCGGGCTTGATTGAAGGGGCTAGTCAGGGTGTTGGATTGGGGACACAGTTCCTTCGCCACATTGAGCGTACCCGTGTTATCCTTCATGTGATTGATATGTCGGGAAGTGAGGGGCGTGATCCTTACGAAGATTACCTTCAAATTAACAAGGAATTGGAAACTTACAACCTGCGCTTGATGGAACGTCCGCAAATTATTGTTGCTAATAAGATGGACATGCCTGAGGCTGAGGAAAACTTGAAAGAGTTTAAGGAAAAATTGGCTGCTAATTACGATGAATTCGAAGAGTTACCACAAATTTTCCCAATTTCAAGTTTGGCTCATCAAGGTCTAGAGAACCTTTTGGAAGCGACCGCAGAACTTCTTGATCAAACAGATGAATTCTTACTTTATAGTGAAGAAGATATGGAACAAGAAGAAGTATACTATGGCTTTAACGAGGATGAACGTCCATTTGAAATTAGCCGTGATGACGATGCTTCATGGGTACTTTCTGGTGAAAAACTTGAAAAACTCTTTATCATGACAAATATGGAACGTGACGAATCAATTATGAAATTTGCACGTCAATTGCGTGGAATGGGAGTTGACGAAGCACTCCGTGAACGTGGGGCTAAGGATGGCGACATTGTTCGTATTGGTAACTTCGAATTTGAGTTTGTGGATTGACGTTGAAAGACTCTCTAAGTGCTAAAGCACTTGATAGTCTACGGCAGTCGCTATGGCGAACTGCCTATCAACCTCACTAACTGAGTTAAGTCGGTAAAAATCGACCGACTAACCTTCGTGTCGTGACCGTACAAGACTCTCTAAGTTCCAAGCACTTGATAGTCTACGGCAGTCGCTATGGCGAACTGCCTATCAACCTCACTAACTGAGTTAAGTCGGTAAAAATCGACCGACTAACCTTCGTGTCGTGACCGTACAAGACTCTCTAAGTTCCAAGCACTTGATAGTCTACGGCAGTCGCTATGGCGAACTGCCTATCAACCTCACTAACTGAGTTAAGTCGGTAAAAATCGAATGGCCTTTTGAGGTGTGGTCAATACGAAGGAAATGTTGCTGAAAACAAAAAACTATTGAAAAAAGAGGTTTACAATGGGAGATAAACCGATATCATTTAGGGACAAAGATGGAAACTTCGTTTCTGCGGCCGATGTATGGAATCCAAAGAAGCTTGAAGAGCTCTTCACTCGCTTAAATCCAAACCGTAAGCTCCGTCTTGAACGTGAGCGTCTGGCAAAAGAAGAAGCAGCGAAACACCCTGAATTACATGAAGAAACAGAGCAAGTCTAGCACTTGCTCTGTTTTTGTCTTCTCAAATTGTGGCAATCAAAAACAGCTACTCTAGTAAGAGTAACTGTTGTGATGATTAGGCGTTTAGAACCTTGTCCAAGAATTCTTTCAAACGTGGATGTTGAGGGTTATCGAAGATTTGATCTGGTGTGCCATCTTCGAGGAACTCACCATCCGCAGTAAAGATTACTCGGTTAGCAACTTGACGGGCAAATCCCATTTCGTGAGTAACGATAAGCATGGTCATTCCTTGTTGTGCTAACTCTTTCATAACGTCAAGAACGTCTCCGACCATTTCAGGGTCAAGAGCAGAAGTCGGTTCGTCAAAGAGCATGATGTCAGGATTCATGGCCAAACCACGGGCAATTGCCACACGTTGTTTTTGTCCACCTGACAAGCTATCTGGTGTCGCTTCAGCCTTGTCTTCAAGACCAACACGCTTCAACAAATCCATCGCTAATTTATCAGCTTCTTCCTTAGTCATACGTCCAAGTTCAACCGGTGCGAATGTTACGTTTTCAAGTACTGACATGTGTGGGAAGAGGTTGAAGTGTTGGAAGACCATCCCGATGTTTTCACGGGCTTTGTCAACATTTGTCTTAGGATCTGATAATTCAAAACCATCCACGATTACTTTACCTGATGTAATTGTTTCAAGTAGATTTAGGGTACGAAGGAAGGTTGATTTACCAGAACCTGAAGGTCCGATGATACAAACAACATCGCCCTCGTAGAATTTGGCGTCAATGCCTTTAAGGACTTCATTGTCGCCATATGATTTGTGCAAGTCCTGCACATCGATTTTCAATTCAGCCATTATTTAAGTCTCTTTTCTAGTCGTTTAGCCAATTTCGTTAAGAATGTGATGATGACCAAGTAAAGGATGGCCAAGATAGCATACATACGGAATGATTGGTAGTTACGAGCAATAATGATTTTACCAGTTTGGAAGAGTTCGACCAAACCGATAGCTGATACGATAGTTGTATCCTTCAATGAGATAACAAATTGGTTGATGAAGTTTGGCAACATCAAGCGGACAGCCTGTGGCAAAATAACCTTACGCATGGTTGTATTGTAAGGAACACCCAAGCTTCGGCTGGCTTCCATTTGACCAATTGGCACAGCTTCAATACCACCACGCACAATTTCAGCAATGTAAGCACCACCATTAAGTGAGAGGGCGATAGTCGCTGCCACAAAGTCATTGATTGGTGATTGGTGACCAGTGATATTTTCAATCAAGTTTGGAATACCCCAATAGATGAAGGCTGCAACGATCATCAATGGGATACCACGGACAACGTCAACGAAGACTTGTGAAATCACACGAAGGGTCTTGTTTGGTGCAACTGCCATCATACCGAAGATGACACCGATAATCATGGCAATCGCAAATGAAAGAAGGGTCAATCCAATAGTGATACCAAGACCTTGAAGAAGTTGGTGGTAGTTGTTTTTAATTAAGCCAACAATTGTTGTTTCATCAACAGCTTTGGTTGAGCTCTTTTCTTTAGATTTGTTATTGTCAAGGTATTTGTTGATAATCTTATCGTAAGTACCGTCTTTAACAATAGCAGCCAAACCATTGTTGAACATTGTAATCAATTCAGGGTTAGTCCCTTTTTTAACAGCAAACCCAACTTCACCAGTAGAGATTCCCTTAATAGGTGTTTCAAAGTTACGTCCTTGTTGGATAGCGTAAAGAAGAACAGCTTCGTCATCCATAAGGGCATCGATTGAACCAGAGTTCAAGCTGTCATACATAGTAGAAGCTTCATCGTATGCACGAAGCGTGAAGCCATACTTATCGGCATTTTCTTCTAACCAAGAGTAAGAAGATGTTCCGTTTTTGGCACCAATAGTCTTACCTTTGAGGTCTTCGTATTTCTTAACGTTAGAGCCTTTTTTCACAGCCAAACGAATGTTTGAAGTGTAGTAAGGATCTGAGAAATCAAAGATTTGTTTACGGGCATCCGTGATGGTCATACCAGCCAATACCGCATCGGCTTGGCTAGATTGAACGGCATTAAGGGATGCATCGAAACCAGGGTTGGTTAATTTGACATTGAAACCTTGGTTTTTAGCAATAGCGTTGATGATGTCAACGTCAATACCAACATACTTACCAGAACCATTTTGATATTCAAATGGTGCAAATGATGAGTCCATTGAGATGGTGTAAGTTTCCTTGGCAGGAGTTGCTTTTGCATTAGCATCACCAGTCAATTTAAGATCTGCTGAAGGTTTTGAAGAAGATTTTGATGAGTTACCCAACCATTTTTTCATGATTTTGTCGTAGGTACCATCTTTCTTCATAGCTTTAAGAGCTTCGTTGAATTCCTTGATGAGGTATTCGTATTTGCCCCCTTTTTTCACAGCGAAGGCAAAGCTACCGATAGATTCAGGCTTAATATTGATGGCATAGTCTTTACCTTGACCAATAGCGTATTGAACAACAGGTGTGTCGTCCATGGCTGCATCAACGGAACCAGAATCCAAACTATTGTTCATCAAATCACTGGTGTCAAATGTTTTAACAGTGAAGCCATACTTGCTTGCGTTTTTATCAAGCCATGATTGGGCAGCAGTACCGTTTTTAACACCAACTGTTTTACCCTTCAATTGTTTGTAGTCACTGATTTTATCACTACTACGTGTGTAGATAACAATGGATGTGTCGTAATAAGTGTCTGAGAAAGTGAAGACCTTCTTACGGGCATCGGTAACAGTCGTACCAGCCATAAGAGCATCGGCCTGTCCTGCTTGTACCGCATTAACGGCTGCATCAAAACCAGGATAGGTTTGGTTAACATCCCATTTTTCACGTTTGGCAACTTCGTTGATAATATCAACGTCGATACCCTTGTAGGTCTGATCAGAGTCTTTGAATTCAAATGGGGCATAGGCTGTATCTGAAACAACTGAAATCGTGCTAGCAGATGCTTTAGCTCCGAAAACAAAGAAAACTGACATGGCACTCAAAAAGAGTGTCAGAAGTTTTTTCTTCATTATAAAAAGTTCTCCTTTATAAAATACCTTCCTATTTTATCAAAAAAAGCCTTTGTTATCAAACTTTGAGAGGTTTGATGTTAGAAAATATAACAAGATTCGTCAATTATGAGAGCTATTTAAGAAGAAGTTGACAAGCCTATGTCAATTCGTTACACTGGAATCTAACACAAGTAAGGTTTGTAACAGGAGTTATTTAAATGAAAAAACGTATGCTTGAGAAATATACTAGACTATATGATAAAGTCCCAAGTTGGCTGATGATTATGCTCTCTTGCCTTATTGCTACTGGTTTTGTACTTATAGGTGGACTGTTAGCAGGTTTTGTTGTAGGAATTCCGGTAGCCCTAATCCTCTTTGTCATGATGCTAAATGGTAGTGTGCAACCGCAGGATATTAATGCAATCGCCTTTAAGTTATTCTCATCTGAGTATTTTGAACTGGGTGTTTTTGCCTTTACTGCTCTGATCGTCTTTTTCTGGGTCAAAGTTGTTGAAAAACGCTCCATTCGTTCCCTTGGATTCTTTAGAGGCTCTATTTGGTGCCATATGCTCAAGGGCTGGGGATTTGGGACTCTACTCTTGTTAGTGAGTTTCCTCGGGACTTATTTACTTGGTGGTTTAGAATTTGTAAGAGTAGATTTTTCTCAGAGAACCCTCCTATATATACTATCCCTAATACCTTTCTGGTTTATCCAAGGTGGAACCGAGGAGCTAGTGACTCGTGGTTGGTTGCTTCAGACAGTGACTAATAAATTGAACCTTTCTTGGGGAATTGCTATTTCAAGTTCTCTCTTTTCAATGCTACACATGGGAAATCAAGGTGTTACTGCCTTGTCTCTTATCAGTATTGTTTTAGTAGGGGTTCTCATGGCCCTTTACATGCTCAAGACAGATAATATCTGGGGTGTCGCTGCCCTTCACGGTGCTTGGAACTTTGCGCAAGGAAATCTAGTTGGCGTGGCAGTTAGTGGACGGGATGCAGGCGGTAGCTTATTGCACTTTCAGGCCAGGTCAGGCGTACCTGATTGGTTGTCAGGTGGAGCCTTTGGTCTAGAAGGGAATATCGTTACCTGTCTCGTTCTCCTGGTAGGTATCGTCATCCTCCGATTACAATTGAAAAAAGAAAATTTTTAAGGCTGAGTTCTAAAGACTCGGTCTTTTTACTTCTATGTTAAAATAGAAGAAACACTTGGAGGGGACAATATGATAGTTAAGCTTGATAGGGTCATGTTGAAATTGAAAATAGTGGTTGGCCTTATATTTTCCATCTTGTCTCTATGGATTCTTTGTCCTGAGCTCATTAGAGGTTCTCTCCGTGAAAATCCAGTCAAGCAGTTTCTTGCTGTCATTGTTTTATTTTGGCTTTTATTTTCCATTATTCTTCTCATAGACGGTATCGTAAATCTCAAAGGTCATGGTAACCTCTTGGAACTTGATGACAATTTCTTGACCTACTACGGCCAAGCATTTGGACGGAAAACCTTTGACATTCCCTTATCCGAGATTGAATTTGTCAAGAAAGCTTGGACAACACGGATGGAGGATATTGGACACTCTTCGACGGTGAGATATTCTTTGAAACGCATTGAGCATGTCTTCGACTATGATGCCGAAGTTGATGATAAAAAGAGGTACCGGGTTTTGCTTGTCTTCTTCAAAAATGGCGAGACAGCTGTTACCTATGACAAAAAGCTTGGTCATCAATCACGGAAGAAACGTGCCTATGTCGCTAAGATGCGAATGATTCAAATTCCGCTTACAAGTGGGGACATTTTCTCCGACCAAGAGATGAATGATTACATAAATGAAAGGAAAAACCATGATAGATAGAAAAGAAGACAACCAATTTCATTTGGTTTCTAAATACGAACCTTCTGGGGACCAACCTCAGGCCATCGAAACCTTGGTTGATAATATTGAAGGTGGAGAGAAGGCTCAAATCCTAAAGGGAGCAACAGGGACAGGTAAGACCTATACCATGAGTCAGGTCATCCAGCGCGTGAATAAACCAACCTTGGTTATCGCCCACAATAAAACTTTGGCAGGTCAGCTTTATGGTGAGTTCAAAGAATTTTTCCCAGACAATGCTGTGGAATACTTCGTTTCCTACTACGATTTCTATCAGCCAGAGGCCTATGTGCCATCATCAGATACCTATATTGAAAAAGATAGCTCTGTCAATGACGAAATTGATAAGCTCCGTCACTCAGCAACATCAGCCCTATTGGAACGCAATGATGTGATCGTTGTGGCTTCTGTTTCTTGTATTTACGGTTTGGGTTCGCCCAAAGAATATGCGGATTCAGCTGTCAGCCTGCGTCCTGGCCAAGAGATTTCTCGAGACAAGTTGCTCAATGACTTGGTTGATATTCAATTTGAGCGAAACGATATTGATTTTCAACGTGGGAAATTCCGTGTACGTGGCGATGTGGTCGAAATTTTTCCTGCCAGCCGTGACGAACATGCTTTTCGAGTGGAATTTTTCGGTGATGAGATTGACCGCATATGTGAGATTGAGAGTCTGACCGGACGTAATCTCGGTAAAGTTGAGCACCTTGTTCTTTTCCCGGCTACTCACTTTATGACCAATGAAGAGCATATGGAAGAAGCCATCAAGAATATTATGGCAGAGATGGAAGCTCAGGTTAAGCAATTTGAAGCCGAGGGAAAACTCATCGAGGCTCAACGTATCCGTCAACGGACAGAATACGATGTCGAAATGCTTCGTGAGATGGGTTACACCAACGGTGTCGAAAACTACTCACGCCACATGGATGGTCGTAAAGAAGGCGAGCCACCATTTACTCTACTTGATTTCTTCCCAGAAGATTTCCTCATTATGATTGATGAAAGCCACATGACAATGGGACAGATTAAAGGAATGTATAACGGAGACCAAGCCCGTAAGAAGATGTTGGTTGATTACGGTTTCCGTTTGCCATCGGCTCTTGATAACCGTCCCCTCCGACGTGAAGAATTCGAGAGTCATGTGCATCAGATTGTCTATGTGTCTGCTACACCGGGCGACTATGAGATGGAACAGACCGAGACTGTGGTTGAGCAAATCATCCGTCCAACAGGGCTTCTTGATCCAGAAGTCGAAGTTCGTCCAACTATGGGTCAAATGGATGACCTTCTTGGTGAAATTAATGTCCGTACTGAAAAAGGTGAGCGTGTCTTCGTCACAACTTTGACTAAGAAGATGGCTGAGGACTTGACGGACTACCTCAAGGAAATGGGTGTCAAGGTCAAATACATGCACTCTGACATTAAGACTCTAGAGCGTACGGAGATTATCCGTGACCTGCGTCTAGGTGTCTTTGATGTCCTTATCGGAATTAACCTTCTCCGTGAGGGGATTGACGTTCCTGAAGTTAGTCTGGTTGCTATTTTGGATGCGGATAAGGAAGGCTTCCTTCGTAACGAACGTGGACTTATCCAAACAATTGGACGTGCTGCCCGAAATAGCGAAGGACACGTAATCATGTATGCGGATAAGATTACGGAGTCTATGCAGAAAGCCATGGATGAAACGGCTCGTCGTCGTGAAATCCAAATGGCCTATAATAAGGAACACGGCATTGTTCCACAAACCATCAAGAAAGAAATTCGAGATCTTATTTCGATTACCAAGGCTAATGAAGCAGAAGTGGCAGAGGATACGGTGGACTACAGTGCCATGAATAAGAAAGAACGCCAAGAAGCCGTCAAGAAACTTCAAAAACAAATGCACGAAGCAGCAGAATTGCTTGACTTTGAATTGGCGGCTCAAATCCGTGATATGGTGTTAGAACTGAAGAGTATGGATTAATTGACATTTCAGACTTAGCCATTATTTAAGCAATCTACTGTATATGAAAGGAAGGAAAATATGTCACGTTCGCAAGCAACTATTTTGACCAATATGTGCCTCATTGAAGATGGTCATGGAAATATTGTCATGCAAATCCGTGATCCAAAACGTTATTCCTGGTCGGGAGCAGCCCTGCCCGGTGGTCATATCGAAGCACATGAAGGTCTAGTAGAATCAGTTATCCGTGAAGTTAAGGAAGAAACTGGCTTGACCATCAGAAATCCTAAGCTAGTTGGTATGAAGCATTGGTACACGACAGATGACGAGCGTTACCTGGTTTTCCTCTATAGAGCTTCAGACTTTGAAGGAGATATTCACTCGACAGAAGAGGGCGAAGTTCGCTGGGTTGCTAGGGAGGATGTGCCTAAGATGGACTTGGCCTATGATATGCTCAATCTGTTACGTGTCTTTGAAGAAGACCAGCTCTCAGAACTTTTCTATCGGGAGCGCCTTGAAGATGACTTCATCCGAGAATTTTGGTAATAAAATGAACTATTTATTCAAATGAATGAATAGTTTTTTTATTATTTTTAAAACGATATGGAGAGCTTTAAAATAAAGCAAATTCCTAGTGATTAACAAGCAAAAAATTAATAAAAATAAAAATTATAATCAATAAAAGTCCATTTTCCCATTGACAAATGAATAATAATACATTATTATACTTACATAGTTAATAAATATAGAAAAGAGATTGATTATGAAAACATGGAAGAAACTTTTGTTGGGACTTACTGGAGTCTTTGCTTTGACGGCTTTGGCTGCTTGTTCGTCATCAAATAATACCTTGGACAAGGTCAAGGATAAGGGAACTTTGACAGTTGCTCTTAATCCCCACTTTGCTCCCTTTGAATTTAAAACCCTCCAAGATGGTAAAGATACTGTCGTTGGGGCAGATGTTGAAATTGCTAAGGCTATTGCTGATGAACTTGGTGTGAAAGTCAAATTCTCTGAAATGTCCTTTGACAATGTCCTAGCCAGCGTTCAGTCTGGTAAAGCAGATATTGCCATTTCTGGTATTTCAGCAACGAAAGAACGTCAGAAAACCTTCGATTTCTCAGATACTTACTATGAGTCTGAAACAGTTCTTGTCGTTAAAAAAGACGACACAGGAACTTATAAACAAACCAGCGACTTTGCTAAGAAATCTGTAGCTGTTCAAAAAGGTTCTATCCAAGAAAAAATTGCCAAATCTAATTTGTCAGATGCTAATGTTGTCGCTTTGTCACAACCTGGCGAAGCCATCAATGAATTGAAGTCTGGTCAAGTTAATGGTGTCGTTCTTGAAAAAGCTATTGCTCAAGGTTACGTGGAACAAAATAGTGACTTGGCTGTGTCAGACATTAAGCTCAAGTCAGATTCAAATGATGCTTATGCTGTAGCCATGCCTAAGGGAAGCGATAAACTAAAAGCTAAAGTCAACAAGGTGATTACTAAACTCAAAAAAGAAGGTAAAATTGATAGCTTTGTACAAGACGCTTACGCTCTCTCGCTAAAGAGTCCTACTAAATAAGGAGTAAACAATGAAGAAATTTTGGTTTGTACTCACGGCCTTAGTCGCAACTTGCGTCCTGGTCGCCTGTAGCGGAAGTCAGGGGGTGAAACCTCAAACGATTAAGGACAAGAAGAAAATTGTTGTCGCCACTGAATCAGAGTTTGCGCCTTTTGAATTCAAAACGCTCATTAATGGCAAGGACACTTTGGTCGGAGCAGATATCGAGTTGGCCAAGGCCATCGGAAAGAAATTAGGTGTCAAGGTCGAATTTTCCGTTATGTCATTTGACAATGTCCTAGCTAGTGTGCAAAGTGGCAAGGCAGATATTGCCATCGCAGGGATCTCGGTAACAAACGAGCGTAAGAAAGTCTATGATTTTTCTGATAGCTATTACACCGCTGAAAATGTGGTTATTGTCAAGAAAGATAAGGTCAATGACTTTACAAGCACTGATAGTCTAGCTAAACAAACCGTCGGTACTCAAAAAGGATCTGTTCAAGAAACAGTCGCTAAGAAACAAATTCCGAAAGCTAGCGTGGTTTCACTGGCTTCAAATGGTGAAATGATTAATGAACTCAAGTCAGGACAAATTCAGGCCGTTGTACTTGAAAAGGCTATTGCTGAGGGGTATATCTCTCAAAATGATGATTTGACCCTTGCCAACTTTAACCTCAAGTCAGACGGTTCAGATGCCTATGCAGTTGCAACACGTAAAGGCTCAGATGCCTTACTTAAAGAAATTAACGCCGTCATCAAAGAGACTAAAAACTCAGGCAAATTTGACCAATGGCTAAAAGAAGCATCGACTTACAAACAAAGTAAGTAAAATGAAAAGAGTTTCTATGATGAATTGAATAAAAGTTTTTTTAGAAACTTTTCTTAGGTGATGCCGAACGTCAGCCAACTTCTTTGAAGTTCCATGACTAGGTTTTGTACCTAAGATCTCAAAATTTCCAAGCACCTGAAACGAACACGTTTCAGGTGCTTTCATCACGGCGGAAAGTCTCATTTGATGCTTACTTTGCTAACTTAAGAGAGTTTTCAAAAATATTCTTAAATCTAAAATGGGGAATACCCCATTTTTTATTGAATTCTATGTTAAAAACAGGTATTATCAATGTAAGTCTGTCATAAATGACAATAAATAATGTAGTAAAGCAGAGCTTGAGATTAGCAAGGAGAGATAATGAAGCTACCACGTTTTGGTGTTGAAGAATGGCTTAATGTCCATGAAAAATCCGCCATTTATGATATTGCAGGTGTTTCAATTAAGGCCCTTACCCTAGAGGAATTATTTGACCTCTCAGGTATTGATAAGGACACTTTTTTTAACCAACTTTTAAGGAAAAAGATGGATTACGGCTGGATCGAAGGGTCGCCAGAGTTTAAGGCTCAGGTGTCAAGTTTGTACAAGAATATGCCAGTTGACAATATCCTCCAAACCAATGGGGCTACAGGTGCGACTATGCTTGCCCTCTATGCTCTGATTGAGCCAAAGGACCACGTTATCTCCATGTATCCCACCTATCAACAACTTTATGATATTCCTAAATCCCTAGGAGCAGAAGTGGATTTCTGGGAAGTTCAGGAAGATAAGGGCTGGTTGCCTGATTTGGATCAACTGCGTCGGCTGATTCGTCCTAATACCAAGATGATTTGTATTAACAATGCTAATAATCCTACCGGTGCCCTTATGAATGCTTCCTACCTCAAGGAGTTGGTGGCCATTGCTAAGGAAGTGGGCGCCTATATTTTCTCAGATGAGGTTTATCGCAGTTTTGATCATCCTGCTCCTTCCATCGTTGACTTGTATGACAAAGGTATTACGGTCAATAGTCTGTCGAAAACCTATTCAATTCCTGGTATCCGAGTAGGCTGGGTAGCTTCTAATGCGGAGGTGGCTTCTATTCTGCGAGATTATCGTGATTACACAATGATTTGTGCCGGTGTTTTTGATGACATGGTGGCGACCCTTGTCCTCAAAAATAAGGAAGCCATCTTGGAGCGTAACCGTAAGATTGTGACGGAAAATATAGCTCTTATGGATGCCTGGATTGCTGGTGAGCCTAAGGCTTCTTGGATTCGCCCAGCTAGTGTGTCGACTTCCTTTGTCAAGTTAGAGGTTCCTCGTCCCATTGAAGACTTTGCTCTTGAACTTTTACAGGACTATGGTGTTCTCGTTGTTCCAGGTAACCGTTTTGACAAGGAATCCCATGTCCGCATCGGCTATTGTTGTGACAAGGAAGTTCTTCAGAAGGGTTTGGAAAAACTTTCGCAATTTTTGCATAAATGTTGACATTATCACTAATTTCAAGTAAAATAACAAGCGAAAAATTATATTTATACAGGAGTTTCTTATGAAAATGAAAAAACTTTTCCTTGGGGCTATGGCTCTCCTTGCTACTGTGACTTTAGTAGCTTGTGGGTCAAAAAAGGATGCTTACGAATCCATTAAAGAAAATAAAAAGCTTGTTGTAGCTGTGAGCCCAGACTACGCACCATTTGAGTTCAAAACCTTGATTGATGGCAAGGACCAAGTGGTTGGTTCAGATATCAAATTGGCACAAGCTATCGCCGATGAACTCGGGGTTAAACTTGAAGTGACAACAATGAGTTTTGACAATGTCCTCTCTAGCCTTCAAGCTGGTAAGGCTGATATTGCTATTTCAGGTATCTCAGTGACAGCTGAACGTAAGAAAACCTTTGATTTCTCAGATCCTTACTACGAAACACAAAATGCTATCATCGTACGTAAAGATCAAGCCGCTGATTACTCAAGCTTAGATGCTTTCAAAGGTAAAAAAGTAGCCGTTCAAAAAGGAACTATTGAAGAAGGCCTTGCTAAGAAACAATTGAAAGATTCAACAGTCGTATCACTGACAGCTATGGGTGAAGCTATTAACGAAGTCAAATCTGGCCAAGTTGATGCTGTTGACCTTGAAAAACCAGTAGCAGAAGGATATGTTGCCCAAAATTCAGATTTAACTTTGGCAAGCGTTGCTCTTAAAGTTAATGATGGCGATGCGAAAGCTGTTGCCATGACTAAAGGTAATGATAAGTTGAAAAAAGCTGTTAATAAAGTTATCAAGAAATTGAAAGATAATGGTACTTACGACGAGTACATCAAGGATGCTTCTAAATACACAGCAGTTGACTAAAATAGGAACTGGAGATGATTTCTCTAGTTAGCTTGAAGACCAAGTCTTCTTTTTGAGACTTTCCTTAGGTGAAGTTGGAACTTATCCTTTCCTAAGGAGGTTTCAAACCTAGAATCTCAAAACTACCAGCGCCTGAAACTATAGAAGTTTCAGGCGTTTTATCGTGGCAGAAAGTTGTGTTAATAATCTCCTTATTGGAGAAAGGAGTACACCAAGGTTTTTGAAGTGATACTTAGGTCATCTCACTATTTAAAATGCTCTGTATATGTATTGACTAGAGAAATTTTTATTATGCCTAAGGAAGTAAAAACCTATCTAGAATTTCAAAAGGTGGAAACCTAAAAGATATTTCTTGACAGACAAAGATGAGTTTTGTATACTTGAATAGAACGTGTAAAATGTTACATTATCTTGAGGAGGTGAATTCAATGTCAAAAACAGTTGTTCGTAAAAACGAATCACTTGACGACGCTCTTCGTCGTTTCAAACGTTCTGTGACTAAAGCTGGTACTCTTCAAGAGGCTCGTAAACGTGAACATTACGAAAAACCTTCTGTAAAACGTAAACGTAAATCAGAAGCAGCTCGCAAACGTAAAAAATTCTAATTAAGAATGATTCTATAGCAAAAAAGCTTGAGTATATTCTCAAGTTTTTTTCTGTTTTAGCGAATAGATAAGACAGTTGGTTTTACTAAAACGAAAAAGATGTCTAATAATTATCAGACATCTTAGTTTCATATGCTTTTAGTTAAACAAATAGAGATTATTTGTTTGCAAGAAGGTCGCGGATTTCAGCGAGCAATTCTTCTTGTGATGGACCAGCATTTTCAGCAGCTTCTTCAGCAGCTTCTTTAGCGGCTTTATTGCTAAGAGCAGTTGCTTTACCAGCAGCTTTAACAACGAAGAAGAGAGTAGTACCAACGATGATGAAGTTGATGACTGCGCTCAAGAAGCTACCGTATGCGATACCATTCCATGACAATTTAGAAAGGTTTTCAACGTTAGCAGCCTTAACAACTGGGTTAAGGATAAGTGGTGTGATGATATCACCAACAAGTGAAGTAATGATAGCGTTGAAAGCAGCCCCCATAACAACGGCTACAGCAAGGTCAAGGACATTCCCCTTGAACAAAAAGTCTTTAAGTTCTTTAATCATTTTGACAATGATTCCTTTCTTTTATTTACTTTTAATAGTTTATCCGATTTTGTATACCTTGACAAGGGATTTGCTCAGAAAAATCATTTTTATTTTACTTTCATTTTTCATCATGCTATAATTAAGGGTAATGCAATTATGGTAAGATAGGGGGCGAGTATATGGCAATTGATAAAGCTTTAATAGAAGATATTAAGAGCAGTACCAATATCGTTGACGTGATTGGTGAAGTTGTCAGTCTAAATCGAGCAGGTCGCAATTACCTCGGACTTTGTCCCTTTCATAAGGAGAAAACCCCCTCTTTTAACGTTATTGAGGACAGGCAGTTTTACCATTGCTTTGGTTGTGGAAAGTCTGGGGATGTCTTTAAATTTTTAGAAGAATACCGTCAGATTTCTTTCCAAGAAAGTGTCAAGGTTCTGGCAGATCGCTTAGGTATCGCAGTTACGATAGATGCGCCAAGGCAAGCCCAACAGCAGCATTCTCCAAATCAAGCTTTTTACGATCTTCATGAGGATGCTCTTAAATTTTATCATGCCGTACTGATGACGACTAAGATAGGAGAGACGGCGCGTGCTTATCTTTATGAGCGTGGCATGACTGACGATTTACTTAAGGCCTTTCAGATTGGTCTATCCCCTGACGAACCAGATTATCTCTATCAGTCTGTTTCCAAAAAATACGACGAAGAGGTGCTGACAGAATCAGGTCTTTTTAATCTTTCTGAAAGTAATCGTCTTTTCGATACCTTTAAAAATCGAATCATGTTTCCGCTCAAAAATGAATTCGGTAAGACAATAGGTTTTTCAGGTCGTGTTTGGACTAAGGAAGCTATTGAACAAGGGCAAGCTAAGTACAAAAATACCAGAGCTACTCGCATTTTCAATAAATCCTATGAACTCTACCACTTAGATCAGGCTAAGCCAGTGATTCAGAAGACTCATGAAGTCTATTTGATGGAGGGCTTCATGGATGTTATTGCTGCTTATAGGGCTGGGCAGGTCAATGCGGTAGCTTCTATGGGAACGGCTCTGACGCCTGAACATGTCAATCGTCTTCGAAAATTAACCAAGAAGATTGTTTTGACTTATGATGGTGATAAGGCTGGGCAAAATGCTATTGCTAAGTCTTTGGAGCTTTTGTCGGACTTCCAGGTCGATATTGTTAAAATACCAGACAATATGGATCCTGATGAGTACCTTCAAAAAACATCTGAAGAGGCTTTGGGTAAACTGCTGGTCGAGTCTCGCATCTCAGATGTGGAATTTTGGATTGGCCAACTTAAACCTGCTAATGTAGATAATCTTCAAGCAGAGATTGCTTATGTTGAGCAGATTGCAAAGATTATTGCCAAGTCACCATCTGTGACGGCGCAAAATTCTTACATTTCTAAGGTGGCTGACTTACTGCCTGACTTTGACTTTTTCCAAGTTGAGCAAGCAGTTAACAACGAGCGCCTGACCTTGAGAAATCAGCAGACGGCTCAATTATCGGCTGCTGGCAATAGTAGTTATGAGTCTTCTGCGTCAGGATTTAGAGGAACGGTTAAGCTACCATCTACGCCTAAGATTACAGGCCTCCGTCGGGCGGAAAATCAACTCTTCCATCGCATGCTTAATCATCCTATGATCTTGAATGATTACCGGATGCGGGATGATTTTTTCTTCCAGACAGCCGAGCTAGAGGAGCTTTATCAGCTTCTTAAGCAGGATGGCCAGATTGACACGGTAGCTTTGTCTGTGCTTCCTCAAGAGGTACAAACAGCCTATTATCAGGTTTTAGAGGAGATTTTGCCACCTGAAACCAGTTTAGAAGAAGTCCAGGCTATTGAAGAGCGTAGAAATCATTTTCTGAGGGAACTGGACTTTCGTAAGCAAAGTAAACAAATAAGAGAATCAAGTAACCATGGTGATGTGGATGCAGCGGTGGAAGCCCTGCAGATGCTTATCGCCCAAAAACGAGATATGGAGTAACACATGGCAAAGAAAAAACAAAATACAGCATTTAACGTTCAAGTCGCTGATTTCATTCGTAACCACAAAAAAGCAGGTACAGCAATTGATGATGAAGTCACAGAAAAACTGGTTATCCCATTTGTTCTTGATGCTGACGGTATTGATGACCTTTTGGAACGTTTGACAGACGGTGGTATCTCTATCACTGATAAGGATGGAAACCCTTCATCTAAATATGTTGTTGAAGCACCAAAACCAGAGGAATTGACAGACGAGGAGCTTCTTGGTTCAAACTCAGCTAAGGTCAATGACCCTGTTCGTATGTACCTCAAAGAAATTGGGGTAGTCCCTCTTTTGAGTAATGAAGAGGAAAAAGAATTGGCTATAGCTGTCGAAAATGGTGACTTGGAAGCTAAACAACGTTTGGCAGAAGCCAACCTTCGTTTGGTCGTCTCAATCGCTAAACGTTATGTGGGACGTGGTATGCAATTCTTGGACTTGATTCAAGAAGGTAACATGGGGCTTATGAAAGCCGTTGATAAATTTGATTACTCTAAAGGTTTCAAATTCTCAACTTATGCGACATGGTGGATCCGTCAAGCTATCACACGTGCCATCGCAGACCAAGCACGTACCATCCGTATCCCAGTTCACATGGTTGAAACCATCAATAAATTGGTCCGTGAGCAACGTAATCTTTTGCAAGAGTTGGGCCAAGACCCTACACCTGAACAAATTGCAGAGCGCATGGGTATGACACCAGATAAAGTCCGTGAAATCCTCAAAATCGCTCAAGAACCAGTCTCACTTGAAACACCTATTGGTGAAGAAGATGACAGTCATTTGGGTGACTTTATCGAAGATGAAGTTATTGAAAATCCAGTCGATTACACGACTCGTGTCGTTCTTCGTGAACAATTGGATGAAGTCCTTGATACTTTGACAGACCGTGAAGAAAACGTTCTTCGTCTCCGTTTTGGTCTTGATGATGGGAAAATGCGTACTTTAGAAGATGTTGGTAAAGTCTTCAATGTTACTCGTGAACGTATTCGTCAGATTGAAGCGAAAGCCCTTCGTAAATTGCGCCATCCAAGCCGCAGTAAACAGCTTAAAGACTTTATTGAAGACTAAGAGAGTAAAATGGAGTAGGGCCTGATGTAGGGCCCTGATTTTGGAGGAAAAACTATGTCTGAAGTGACCTATACTGAAGCAGAAATTGAAAAAATCAAAGACCGTATCTTGGAAGCCCTGGAAATGGTTATCGACCCAGAACTAGGGATTGATATTGTTAACTTAGGTCTTATATACGACATCCGTTTTGAGCAGGATGGTTCCACTGAGATTGATATGACCTTGACAACGATAGGTTGTCCCTTGGCAGATCTTTTGACAGACCAAATTCATGATGCCATGAAAGAGGTGCCAGAAGTCACTAAGACTGAAGTGAAGTTGGTCTGGACACCAGCTTGGTCTGTAGAAAAAATGAGCCGTTATGCCCGTATCGCTCTAGGTATTCGTTAGGAGAACGTTTATGAAAACACTGGCTATCGTTGTCCCCTGTTATAACGAAGAAGAGACTATTCATCCATTTTTAGAAGCTTGTCAGGCTGTTGAAAAGCAGATAGCCAATCAACTAGCGTTTAACTATTACTTTGTGAATGATGGTTCTAAGGATAAAACTTTAGAGGTATTGAGACAGGTTTCAAAGCAATTTGAAAATGTTCACTATCTATCTTTCTCACGTAATTTTGGTAAGGAAGCTGGCTTGCTTGCAGGCCTTGAAGCAGCTCAGGGAGACTATGTGACAGTTATGGATGCTGACCTTCAGGATCCGCCTGAACTGCTTATTGAGATGTATGCCAAGATTCAAGAAGGTTATGATGTTGTTGGGACCCGTCGTGCTGACCGTAAGGGAGAGCCTCCGATTCGTTCCATCTTTGCCAAGACTTTCTATTGGCTAATTAACAAAGTTTCTGACACCGAGATGGTTGATGGCGCACGTGATTTTCGTTTGATGACTCGCCAGGTTGTTGATGCTATCCTAGAACTCAAAGAGGTCAATCGTTTTTCAAAGGGACTCTTTTCTTGGGTCGGTTTTGATGTGGCCTATGTTTCTTATGAAAATCGTGAACGTGTGGCTGGAGAAACCTCTTGGTCTTTCTGGAAACTATTGAATTACTCTTTAGATGGTTTTATCAACTTTTCAGAAGTTCCTTTGAAACTAGCTACATGGGCAGGAACCTTCTCATTCTTGATTTCTTTGGTTGGAATTGTTTTCGTCATTATCAGAAAGTTGACCATTGGTGGAAGCGTAGCTGGTTGGGCGAGTCTTGTCTCTATTATCCTCTTTATCGGAGGTATTCAGCTCTTAGCGCTTGGTATCATCGGTCACTACATTTCCAAGATTTTCTTAGAAACTAAGAAACGACCAGTGTATATAGTTAAGGAGAAGGGTTGAAAATGATTGAAGAGTTTTTAGGAGTATTTAATAATTTAAAGAACTATATTAAGAAAAATAAATTTGTTTTATCTCTTATCTTAGGTTTTTACCTCTTGGTTAATATCAACATCAGTTTAGCAGAGTTCCCGTATATTGATGATATAGGTCGACAACTTTTGGGATATACTGGATTTTCTCAACACTATTCTAGATATTTGAGTGAAGTCTCAGCACGACTTATCCAGGGAGGGGCTCATTTAACTGATCCAGGTCTAACTACAAATATTATCTCAGCCTTTATACTAACGTTTGCAAGCACTATATTGTTGTTTGTATTGTTTCCATCGAAAAAGGTTACTCCTGTTTTAGCCTTAGCATCAACTGTTATTGGAATAAATCCTTGGTTTTTAGAGCCTTTGAGCTTTAGGTTTGACAACCCATTTATGTCACTGAGTATCTTAGTGTCAATGTTTCCTTTTATCTTTTGGGAGTCTAGGAAACTATTTAGTTTATGTTCGGTTGTATGTATTTATCTCATGTGTAATTCATACCAAGCATCATCGGGAATTTATATTCTCATGACGCTAACACTTCTCTTTTTAGAAGTAGTCTACGGTGGTAAATTGAATATAAAGAGTTTAGTATGTTCAATTTTATCCTATGTTGGGGGTATGATTTTATATAAAATACAAATTACTATCAAGCCACCGATTTTTGCTGACCAAGGAAGTATCCCAAGTTTATTACATCTTCCTAGTATTATGTTAGCGAATACTAAAGGCTACCTAAAAAATATATATCTTCAAAGTTCAAAAATTTGGATTCTACTATTTCTAATAGTTATAGTTTTATTGGTATTCAATATTATAAGTACTAGTAAGCAAAAGAAACTATTAACATTTGCTTTAACAATTGCTTGGCTTGTTTTGGGAAGTATTTTTAGTTACGGAAGTTACCTAATACTTTCGGAACAATTTTATCTATTGAGACCTAGGTATGAATACGGGTTGGGAATATTTTCTTCTATCGTTTTAGTAGTTGCTCTGGGAATAACCAATAGAAAACAATTTATTAATATTTTAAAATCAGTACTTTCAAGTTTAATTATTTTTTACTTCCTTGCTTTTTCATTTATTTATGTTAGCAACTTAAAGCAACAGAATAGTACATTCACAGTACAAAGCACTATGCTAGGGAACAGCTTGAATAAGTATTTAGCTGATAAAAATAATGTGGTAAATATTAATCGTTTTGTTGCTAATTCACCTATTTATGAAAATGCAACTTCAGTTTATCCAATGATAAGTAGTTTGATAATGCCTAATACTAATGTTTCTTGGGATATGACAATGAGGTTTAATGCGATTACTAAATTAGATGTTGACTTTAAACCCTTTGATGCGACTACCTTAAATTCAGAATATAAACAATTAGAAACGACCAAATTGTACGATATTTATAGGAAAGATAATCAACTTTTTGTCGTGATGAAGTGATTAAAATTTATTATACGAGAGCAGATTTTTTCTGCTTTTTTTGTTAAAATAAAACTAATATTATTTAATTACAAGGAGAAAAATATGATTCTAGTAACAGGTGCAAATGGCCAACTCGGAACTGAACTTCGTCACCTTCTTGACGAACGCAACGAAGAATATGTAGCAGTAGACGTAGCTGAGATGGACATTACAAATGCTGAGAAAGTAGACGAAGTGTTCGCAGAAGTGAAGCCAAGTTTGGTCTACCACTGTGCAGCTTATACTGCAGTAGATGCTGCTGAAGATGAAGGCAAAGAACTTGACTATGCCATTAACGTGACAGGAACTGAAAATGTCGCTAAAGCTTCAGAAAAGTATGGTGCAACGCTTGTTTATATTTCAACAGACTACGTTTTTGATGGTAAAAAACCAGTTGGACAAGAATGGGAAGTTGATGACAAACCAGATCCACAGACAGAGTATGGTCGTACAAAACGCATGGGTGAAGAACTTGTTGAAAAACATGTTTCTAACTTCTACATCATTCGTACTGCGTGGGTATTTGGTAACTATGGTAAGAACTTCGTTTTCACTATGCAAAACCTTGCTAAGACTCACAAGACACTTACAGTCGTTAATGACCAACATGGTCGTCCAACTTGGACACGTACTTTGGCAGAGTTTATGACCTATTTAGCTGAGAACCGTAAGGAATATGGTTATTATCACTTGTCTAACGATGCGGCTGAAGATACAACTTGGTATGACTTTGCGGTTGAAATCCTAAAAGATACTGATGTTGAGGTGAAACCTGTAGATTCAAGCCAATTCCCAGCTAAAGCTAAACGTCCACTTAACTCAACAATGAGCTTGGCAAAAGCTAAGGCTACCGGATTTGTCATTCCAACATGGCAAGATGCTTTGAAAGAGTTTTACAAACAGGAAGTGAAATAAACTCAAATATTTTTTGATTTCAACAGAGAGAACAGGTGTAATAATGCTGTTCTCTCTTTTTTCATTGAGAATATGATATAATTAGTGGAATATATGTGTCGAAAGAGAGTGAAAATAGTTGAAAAAAGTATCTGCCCAAAAGGTTTTCTTTTGGAATATTTTAGGAAGTATGTCTTCAGCAGCTGTTTCTGTTATACTTCTTTTTATTGTTACACGCGCCTTGAATAGTGTCTCGGCAGATATTTATAGTTTTGCCTATGCGATTGCAAACCTATTTGTTATTGTTGCTAGTTTTCAAGTCAGAGACTTTCAAGCAACAGATATAAGAGAAAAGTATTCTTTTGATACCTATTTTGTTACTAGGATCATTTCTAATATTGCAATGGTTCTTCTTCTAGTGGCTTATCTAATCTTTAATCCAAACACGCATTCGAATGTTGGAATCATATTTTGGGTTTCTTTCTTCCGAGTTAGTGAAGCTTTATCAGATGTTTTTCAAGGATTGTTTCAGCAGCAGGAACGTTTGGATATTGCTGGGAAGTCTCTTTTCCTGAGAAATACCATCTCAACAATTGTATTTACTTTAACTTTAGTTATCTCTAAAAATCTATTGTGGTCAGTGATTGCACAAACAATCAGTTCATTCGTATTTATCGCTCTATTTGACTACCCTAATTCAAAAGTTTTCCATAGATTGAATCCTTTAAGTGTTAAGCCTGGTAATATCATTAGTGTATTGAAAGATTGTTTGCCTTTATTTATTAATGCTTTTTTGCTGGTTTCAATTTATAACCAACCTAAATATGCATTGAATGATATTTTTAACCAAGGACTAATTGGTAACGGTGTTCAGAGGGATTTTAGTATTTTATTCACACCCATTTTTGCCATGAATCTGATGATTGTGTTTCTAAGACCAATGATTACCCAACTTGCAGTTTTCTTGGAAGAAAAGAAAATTTCGCATTTTATAACTTACAAGAATAATCTCTTCAAGATTTTACTTGGTACGTGTACCTTCATTTTTCTTGTTGGTGCTTTTATAGCGATTCCAGTACTGGATATTGTATATGGAACTCATCTAAAACAGTACCAAACTAGTTTTGTAGTCTTGTTATTAGGTGGGATTGCAAGTACCTTTTCAACCGTATGTGATAATATCTTGACGATATTTAGAAAGCAGCATTTTTTAGTGATTTCATTTGTCGTAGGTTACACTGTATCACTCTTAACGGCTAAGCCTTTAGTTTCTAAATTTGAGATTTTTGGGGCATCCCTATCATTTCTTTGTGCGATGATAGCATGGTTACTGACATCTCTAGTAATTTATTTTATAACGAATCCATATACAATTTTTAGGAAGAAAAATTAAAATGAAATTTTCAATTGTGGTAGCTGCTTATAACGTGGCAGAATATTTAGAAGAATGTGTAGATAGTCTTGCAAATCAAAATTTCCCTAATTCTGAATATGAAGTTGTTATTGTTGATGATGGTTCTACAGATGGTCAAACTGGAAATCTTTGCGATCAATTAACCTCTAAATATGAAGTTGTTAGAACTATTCATCAAGAAAATGGTGGCTTATCTTCAGCAAGAAATACTGGTATCAAAGAATCTAAGGGAGATTATTTATTATTTGTTGATGGGGACGACTTTTGGAGTAATCCAGAATTTCTTCATACACTATCGGAAAATATTGAAAGATATTGTAGTGATGTGGTGATTTTTTCATATGAAAAATACTATTCGCAATCAGAAACTATTGAAGTAAGGTTTGATAAAGTTCCGGTTTATGGAAAAATAGATACAAATATTTCTAATATTGTTTCTACAGGACTTTTTACTGCACCTGCTTGGAATAAATGTATAAAGAGCTATTTATTTGAAAATGGGTTGGATTTTCCTGTTGGATTACTTTCTGAGGATTGTTTGTATTGTGCAGATGTATTAAAGAATATCAAATCATATTCTGTTTTGAACGAAATGTCCTATATGTATAGACAAAATAGACTAGGAAGCATTACAAATATTGTGAAAGAAAAAAATGTTCATGATATTTTAAAAAGTATCCACCTGGGCCTTATAGATCTTGAAAAGTATAATAAAGATGTTCGGAAAGGATTGGAAGTTTATTTTTCAATTTCGTATATTTCTATTTTGCCATATGTGAATCAGTATATTTCTAATCCAGAAATCAAACTATTATTATTTAAGTATCGTTACTTGTTAAAATATTCTAGAATTTTAACTAATAAAGAATTTAAATTTACTGGGCTTGTTAGTCAAATGTTAGGTCTGAAAGTTTCAACTAAGTTATTTGCTTATTTATTAAAATTCTATAAGAAGTATCGAGGATAAATTGTATTTTATAACTTCATAAAGAGATTGAATATTTGAAAGAGATATGCGAAAGGAGAAGTAGTTGAGAGTTTTAATGATTATTCCTGCCTACAATGAGGAGGAAAGTATTTTCGACACGGTAACAAGTATCTTGAATTACCGCAAGAAAGTTGATTTTGATTTGGACTACGTTGTTATCAATGATGGATCAACAGATAAGACAAAACAAATTCTGAAAGAGAATCATTTTAATGCTGTTAATCTCGTGATGAATCTTGGAATTGGCGGTGCGGTTCAAACTGGCTACAAATATGCACTAGAGCATGACTATGATGTAGCAGTTCAATTTGATGGTGATGGACAGCATGATATTGAATCCTTGTCAGATTTGCTAGAACCAATTCGAAAAAATGAAGCAGACCTAGTTATTGGTTCTCGCTTTGTTGGTGATGTTAAGTCTGAATTTCAAACAACTTTTATGAGACGTTTCGGAATTAGTGTTATTTCCAATCTTATCAAATGGACAACGGGACAAAGAGTTTTAGATACAACTTCGGGTTACCGTTTGGCTGACAAAGATGTTATTAAACAGTTTGCTAAGCGTTATCCAATCAAATATCCAGAACCAGAGACAATTGTTCATATTTTGAAACGTAAATATCGAGTTGTTGAACGACCAGCAAATATGTTTGAACGTACTGGTGGCGTTTCTTCCATTACGCCAATAAAATCCATTCGATATATGCTAGAAGTATGTTCGTCGATTGTTATTGCAGCCTTTATGAAGGAGAGTGAATAATGTCAGTTTTATCTATTGTGATGTTGGTAGCTTCCATCTTTTTCCTTTATTTAGTCATCAGAAATATCAATAAGAATAATATCTTATTTGAACAGGCCTTCATGTGGATTGTCATCAGTCTGGTAATGATTGTTATTTCCATATTTGATGCTATTCCGGTTTATTTTGCTGGGTTACTTGGGTTTGAGCTGACTTCGAATTTTTTGCTGTCACTTGCTATCTTTTTCTTGTTGGTCATTGCTTTTTTGCAAACATTAACTGTCTCAAAGCAAAAGGAGCAGATAAAGCATTTAGTTCAGGAATTATCTATTCTAAAAAGTCATGTAGAAGAGAAAGAGGAAAAGAATGAAAGATAATCATACTTGGGTGATTTGCGCTTATGGAGAAAGTGATTATCTAGAAGCCTGTATTCAATCTTTGAAGAATCAAACTCTTCAATCACAAATTATCTGTTATAGCTCAACCCCATTAGATTCGATTAAAGAGCTTTGTAAGTGTTATGATATTCCTTTTCATACCAAAAAAGGTGGAGGAATTGGTAAGGATTGGAACAACGCCATGTCTTTCGTAGAGACGAAATATGCTACAATAGCTCATCAAGATGACTACTATGAGCCAGAATACACTGAGAAAGTATTGGGCAAAATGGAAAGAAATTCTGATGTTTTAATCGGATATTCTGATTATTTTGAAGAAAAAAATGGTCTTAAGATTCCTGCCAATACAAATCTTAAGATTAAAACCTTGATGCTCAAAACCTTGAATCTTTTCCCAGCTAGTCATTTTTGGCGAAACCGTGTGATGGCTTTTGGTAATCCTATTTGTTGTCCAGCTGTCACGTATAATCTTGAAAAGTTGAAGAATTTCTATTTTGATGAGGAGATGAAGGTTAGCCTCGACTGGTATGCTTGGTATAAGATTAGCGAGTTCAAGGGACGTTTTATCTATGTAGCAGATAAGCTTATGTGTCACCGAATTCATGAAGAGTCTGAGACTTCTAAAACTATCGCTGATAATACTCGTAGTAAAGAAGATTTGTATATGTATGAACTCTTTTGGCCAAAGTGGGTAGCTAAGGGGCTAATGAAACAATATGTGAAGAGTCAGAATTCTAATAAATGAAATATAGACATTGATTTAAGTGAGATAAAATGAAAATTAATAAAAAATATTATAGCTATATTTTAATTATGGCAATTCTATATGGGTTACAGTATTACATTAATAATAAAATTACTCCAGTGGGAGATCAGGTTGCTTTTTTGAAATATGCAAAGGAGTTTCATCATCAATATTTTGTTTTTGGGCTTGATCGCTATTTCTCTTGGAGTAGTAGACTTTTGATTGAATCTGCAACATTATTTTTTTCAGTTCATGAAAAGTTTTTTTTGGTCGCAACAGTGATTGCTAGTTATTTTTTACTTTTACCGAGTAAGAAGCTTATGCCTAGTCTACCTTGGCTACCTGCTTTGTTAATATTTATTATTTTGCCAGCAGGTGAATTTTTAAGTGCAGGTTCAATACCGACTTATACTAATTATATTTTTCCCGCATCTTTCCTATTTTTTTCTTTTTATTTTCGTCATTCAGAGATATTCATTGTTCGTGTTATTTCATTTTTGGGGTTCATATTTTCAATTATGAATGAACAATTAGCTGTTTATGCATTTTTATGGATTCTTTTTGAATTAATTCGTGATTGGGAAAAAACTCTTTTCCGTTTTAGGAACATCTTGTATATCTTTGTCGCCTTTTTGGGTATACTTTCAGCTAAAATTTCACCAGGAAATACCGTGAGATATACGAAGGAGATTACGACATGGTTTCCAAATTTTACACATTTAAGTAGTATTCAAAAATTATCTTTAGGGATAATTGAGACTGCCGACGGTTTAATATCGGTTTCCTTTACATTTGTATTTTTGCTTTTGCTCATGTTGATAGTGTTGGCCATTTATAAAAGGCAATTTCTCTCTCTTTCATTTACAGGTTTTATATTTTTATCTGTATTGAGTCAGAAATTTGAATGGAGAAATATTTTATTTACATTATCAAGCTTAAGTAAGATTGCCCGAGAAAGTGGGACTTTCAAACTGGAAATTGCCTATCTGGGAGTTCTTATGTATTATGTTTTACTATTTTTAATGCTCCTATATGTTATCTGGAGTGTGACAAAAACTTCAGATAGATTATGGTTAAGTTATTTATTCGTTATTGGAATTTTGGGACGATTAATTATATCTTTCTCGCCTACTCTCTACGCCTCTGGAACAAGAACATATCTTCCAATAATGATTAGTATATTTGTTATTACTTGTACAGTCATAAATGAGATTTATTTATATTTTAAACAGTCTGGTAATATTCTATGAAAAGCAGATTCGCTCTGCTTTTTTTGTTTCTCAATAGCAAGGGGACTTTTTCTTTTTTGTTTAAACTATAGTATAATTGAGGTAGTATGCACCTTCAAAGATTGGTTATCACCGTAATCTTTGAAGCTAGTAATGTTAGTAGTTATCAAGTACTAATTGATATTTTGTTAAACAAAGTGGATGGAAAAATGAATAATTTAATCTCAGTGGTTGTAACCTGTTATAATCACGAAAAGTATATTGAGCAATGCTTGCGAAGTATTTTTAATCAGACTTATCGAAATATCGAATTAATCGTTTTGGATGATGGTTCGACGGATAGTTCAGCTAAAATTATCCAAGAGGTTTTGAAAGATTCACCTTTTGAGACAAGCTTTGAATCTCATGAAAATCTAGGTGTTGTAAAGAATCGGAATATGGGGCTTGGTCTAATCAAAGGAGACTATTTGCTGTTTGTAGATAGCGATAACTACCTGGATATGGATTATATTGAGCAGTTGTATAGCAAATTGATTGAAACAAATGCTGATATTGCATATTGTGATCTTTTTAATCCTGAAAAAGAGGAGTACTATCTTAAAAGTCGTGAATTTGATCTAACAGATTTTCTAAATGCTAGTTTCATCGATAACTGTTCTTTGATTCGTAGAAGTATTATTGGGGATGCTCGTTATGATGAGAAGTTAAATCGTAAAAAGCTTGAAGATTATGACTTTTTATTGAATCTCATTATTAATAATGGAGCTAAAGCAGTATATCAACCAAATACTAAGCTTAACTATCGTGTTTTTGAAACGGGGTCCATTTCTGGGCGTGACTCTGTTCGCTATCATTATGAAGTATATCTTGAGATTTTGGAGAAATATCTTGATAAACTTCCTCATGAAATCTATCGTGCTGTTTGTGGCAATCTCATGGTTTTAGAAGAACGCTTAGATAAATTGCTGAAACATCATAATAAAGTAACTGACTATGTTCGCCAATTGAAAAAAGAGCGTGATCAGCTTGAACGAAGAAAATATACGCAGTCTAAACAACTGAAAGACGCTCATGAAGAAATGGAGCTTATCCGAGGTTCACTATCGTACCGTCTGGGAAATGCACTTATCACTCCTATCAAGACAGCTGGAGTAATTGCAAAGAATCCAAAAGCTATTAAAAATTATTTGAGAGCTTTAAAAGTCAAAGCTGTACAACTGCGTCGTCATGTGACACCACTTAAGGTTCGTCAGTTACGTCGTCTTAGAAATAGTCAACGTTCAGCCCTGTCATTTACTGGTAAAAGAGCTCTAGTCTATGTCATTTTCGAATCTGAAAATCGTTTGCAAGAATACAAATTACGATTTTTACAGGCCTTATCCCCGTTAATGGATGATGTCATTGTTGTTGTAAACGGTCAGCTTCATGTTGATGATGTCAATAAACTTGAACCTTATGGACAAGTTTTGACCCGTGACAATAAGGGATATGACACAGCAGCCTTTAGAGAGGGTATCTTTGCTTTTGGTAAAGATAAGCTTAAAGATTACGATCAACTGTTCTTGGTCAATGATACCAATATTGGACCAATGAGAGATTTGTCTCAGCTTTGTCAAGAGATGACTGATAGGCATCTTGATTTCTGGGGGATTTCATTTGGAGAAGAGCAAGAAGATGTTACTAAGGAGAACCCATACGGCTATATTCCTAAGCATCTTCAATCTTATTTCTTAGTTATTGAAAAGCTCATGTTAAATGATGATGCTTTTTATGAATATTGGACACATTTGACAGACACAGATTCTCGTGACAAGGCTATTGGACGACATGAGACACGTTTTACCAAGTATTTTGCTGATTTAGGTTATCGTTTTGATGCTGTCGTGCAAGAATACGAAGACTCTGCCATGTATATCCACCCACTTAAGATGCTCAAAGCAGGTAGTCCTTTGGTGAAATACACGGCTCTGAAAAATTATGATGAAGACCAATTCTTGTGGCAAGGTCTTGAGCGTAAATCAGAAATCCCTGATTTGCTAGAGTATGTTGCTGAGAAAACAGATTACCCCGTTTCAATCTTGCAAGATATTGTCAATAAATTCAAGGCTGTTCCTCGGGAACAATATATTCTATTGATTGATGGTGTTGAAAATATTATTCCACAGTGTACTCGTTACCGTGTCTTGAATAAGGCGGAGCAATTGCGTAAGCATGGCTTTGAAGTTAAGGTTGTTAACCTATCAGATTTACAACTGTCAATGGCTCAGAATGCTAGTCATATTATTATCTATCGTTCTCCAATTTCGCCTGAGCTTCTGCGTCTCTGCCATTTGGCTAAAGAATATGGAAAACCTGTTTTCTTTGATATAGATGATTTGGTATTTGATACGGTTTACACGGACCAATTGAGTTATACGCAAGGTCTTGATCCGGTTGAAAAAGGGAATTATGATGCCGGAGTTCGTAATTACGGTTATATGTTAGAGAACTGTGATGGTGCCATTACTTCAACTAACCAGTTGCAAGAGGAGTTGAAGAAGTATCAAAGCAAGGTTTTGCTTAATCGTAATCTAGCCTCTGATGAGTTAATCTCTATCAGTAGTCAATTTATTAAGGACTATTCTCAAGTATCAGACATTGTTAAGATTGGTTATTTCTCTGGTTCAATTAGTCATAATGAGAATTTTGAATTGATTAAACCAGCTATTAAGCAACTGCTTACAAAATATAGTAATGTTCAATTACATATTGTCGGAATTCTTGATATTCCAAAAGATATGAAGCCCTTTGAAAATCAAATTGTCACTCACGATTATGTGGACTGGGATAAACTGCCTGCCTTGATTAGCGAGGTTGATATTAACCTGGCACCGCTTGTGGATTCTATCTTTAATCGTGCCAAATCTGAGATTAAGTGGATTGAAGCTGCTTTGGTAAAAGTGCCAACAGTAGCGAGCAAGATAGGAGCTTTTTCGGATGTGGTTGTTGATAGTGAAACAGGTCTGTTAGCTACTGATGATCAGTGGTTTGACAAGCTAGAGGCTTTAGTTTTATCTCCAGATTTAAGACAAAAGTTAGCTGAATCAGCTTACCGAGAGGTCCTTGGAAATTGTACCTTAAGCAAGAAAGATGAAATGGTGACTTATTTTGAACAGAATTAAACAGATAAAAGTTGAAAATTTATTTTTCATATTAGCAACGATTTTTATTTTCTCATTTATGTTTGTGTTTCCGATTAATCGTGTGCCAGATGAGACAAATCATGCACGCATGACATGGGAAACTTTACATAAACCAACTGAGAAATCTTTTAAGTGGATGAACGAGATTCCAAGTAATGATAAGGTTAAACTGGCAGAATATAAACAGATTTTTGCTCAAAAAATTGATATGAGCAAGGAACCTTTTCATTTTGGTGTGAGTTTGAAATCAATCTCATTTATTCCACAGTTGATAGGGATGACGATTGGAAGCTGGATTAGTCCTACAGTTGGTATGATCATTTATATGGGCCGTATTTTTAATGCATTGGCTTATATTCTAGGAATTTACTTTTTAATACGTTATTTCAAGTATGGAAAGACAGCCCTAATGTTTATATCGCTTTTACCTATTATGGTTCAACAAGCTTCATCACTTTCTTATGATGTGATGAACTACTTGGAAGTGATGTTGGCTCTTGGTTTTATCACCAATCTTGCCTATTCTAAGCGTTTTACCAATCGTAATCTTATTCAAGTGATAGGTCTTGCGATTTTGCTTTTAGCGACTAAACCAAATAACATTCTAGTGTTGGGATTAATACCATTTGTACCGTTTAAGTTTGAAGGTGCCCTTGCCTTCCTAAATCGTCCAATGCAAGCAGTCAAGGCCTTTATTTCGAAATTTAAAGTAGTCTTCTATCTTCTCTTTATTGTGGGTGTTGTTGCGGTTCTTCAATTTTTGATGAAGAATCAGGGTGGTCTTCACCATTATGGAGACGTCTTGCGTAATACACTTTTCAATCCTGAGTTGAATGATAATTTGAATGGTATCTTGTCCCTTGGAATGTTTGGCTACCTTGGGAATCTTACCTTGCAAATGCCACTTTGGTTAATTTTCATTGACATTATGGTTTTGACTCTGTTATTTCTCTCAAGCAAGAAGGATTTCTTTACCAAAGATTTCGCAAATGCATCATGGATTCTCTTCTTATTAGAGATTTTAGCTGCAATTACAGTGATGTATATCCAGTGGACACCTCTTGTTCTTGGTAAGGGAGCTAATATATCAGTTGGCTCTCAAGGACGTTATTTTACGCCATTTATCATTCTTTTATTACCTCTAGTAGCTAATATGGCTAATATCGATTTATCTCGACATAAACGATTGAAAATAGCAACAGTGACTTTAGTAGCTAATTTCCTAGTTGCTATGTATTTGATTCTTTTCCATTACTGGGGGGTATTTGCATAATTTATGACTAAGACAATTTTATTTATTTCTCCGACAGGGACTCTGGATAATGGTGCTGAAATTTCTATCGTCAATTTGATGAAATTTCTAGTAGACGAAGGTTATCGTGTCTTGAATGTTTTTCCGGATTATAAAGTGCTATCTCAAGAAGAATATCGAATAGCATTGCAGAATTCAGGAATTAAAACCTATGGTCTTACAGCAGTCAAATGGTGGTGGGAAGATGCACCAGGTGGCTCACCAGGTAATCATTTTATGAGAGTGACCTCCTACAATAAGAATATTAAAGATATTCGAAATATTATTGTAGATAACAAGGTAGACCTTGTCATCAGTAATACGGTAAATGTTTTTCAAGGCGCACTTGCTGCAGCTTTTGAGAATGTCAAACATTTTTGGTTAATCCATGAATTTCCTGAGGGAGAATTTGGTTACTATAAGGAAAAACTGGACTTTATAGATAAATTCTCAGATGACATTTTTGCTGTTACGGGCGCTTTAACAGAAGATTTGGAAAAGTATTTTCCTAACAGAAAGATTTATTCCTTTGCCCCATATACTCAAATGGATCCAAAAGAAGAGATTAAAACAGACTCAAATTTCCATAATCGTATCATTTCAGTTGGTCGTTTGACTCAGAGAAAAAATCAGCTTGAGTTGATTAAGGCCTTTCAATTACTTAATCTAGAAGGAACTGAGCTTGTATTTTTAGGGGCATGGGATGAGGACTATAAACAAATTTGTGATGATTATATTGCAGAACATCATCTGAAGTCTATTTCCTTTTTAGGACATGTAGACGATCCTTGGTCTATGATTACTGATAAGGATTTAGCAGTTTTTCCATCTAGTATGGAGACGTTTGGTCTTGTTTACGTTGAGTCTGTTTTAAATGGCATTCCAACAATTTTATCTGATAATGCAGGACACAGATCTGCCTTTGAATATATGAATGAGCAAGGTCATATGTACCATTTGGGTGATTTAAAAGCATTAACAAGAACCATTTCAGATACCCTTGCTCAATTTAATAAAGAGAAACGTCAAGCAGTACAAGCTGTTCCTAGTTTGAAAGAGAGATACTCTCTTGAGAGTGTTTACGCTAATATTACTGAAAAGCTTGAGGATAATGAATTGCATCATAAAAAAGTCAATAAGTCTGACATAGATTTTCTAAATACCAAAAAAGCTCTAACAAAGAGTGTCAAATCTGCTATAAAGAAATTATTTCAGCTTAAGAAAATAAATTAAGATAGAATATAGTTTTCCATGTCTATGGATAGAGAGGCCGTTTTTTGACGGCCTTTTTGTTTTACTCTTTCTGTTCAGTCATGCAAAATACCTTCCAAAATGGTATAATAAAAGCTACTATGTATGATTCTGTGTATTTTAGAGACGTGGCGAATGGAGGTAAACTTTGAAGGATATTTTTATCATAGGTAGTCGTGGTTTACCCGCTCAGTACGGTGGCTTCGAGACATTTGTTGAGAAATTGGTCTCGCATAAGGTATCGCCTAGAATACGTTATCATGTGGCTTGCTTATCGGATGAACGTACAGGCAAGCATTTTGATTATAAGGGAGCGGATTGTTTTACAGTTAATCCTCCCAAACTAGGTCCTGCGCGTGTTATAGCTTATGATATGATGGCTATCAATTATAGTTTGAAGTTTATTAAAAAAGAGGGAATTCAGGAACCGATTTTTTATATTTTAGGAAATACTATAGGTGCCTTCATCGCATATTTCTCAAAGAAAATTCAGTCTATTGGTGGAGTTCTTTTAGTCAATCCTGACGGTTTAGAATGGAAGCGTGCTAAGTGGTCTAAACCTGTTCAAAGTTATCTCAAATACTCTGAAAAAGAAATGACAAAGTATGCAGACCTCATTATTTCTGATAATCGAGGTATTGAGACTTATATTCATAATACCTATCCGTGGTCTAATACAACTTTTATTGCTTATGGAACGGATTTATCAAAGACGACCTTGACTGCTGAGGATGACTCTGTTCGAGATTGGTATCAAAAATGGCAAACTCAAGAAAAAGAATATTATTTAATATTAGGGCGTTTTGTTCCAGAAAACAACTATGAAACGGCGATTCGAGAGTTTATGAAGTCCTCTACAGAACGTGATCTTATTATTATCTGTAATCATGAAGGTAATCCTTACTTTGATGAACTAAGACAGATAACAGGATTTGATAAAGATAAACGTGTGAAATTTGTGGGAACTGTCTATGATCAGGATTTGCTTAAGTATATCCGAAACCAGGCTTTTGCTTATATTCATGGACATGAAGTAGGTGGAACGAATCCAGGTTTATTAGAAGCTCTGGCTCAAACGAATCTCAACCTTATCTTTAACGTAGACTTTAACCATCAGGTTGCTCAAGAGACTGCCTTGTATTGGAACAAAGAGTATGGAAATCTGTCGGGTTTGATTGATTCTGTAGATGGTCAAGTGTCATTTGAAGACTTGGGAAATGCTGCTAAAGCAAGTATGAAAGAAAATTACACCTGGGAAAAAATCGTGGGTGAATACGAGGAGCTATTTTTATCATGAAAGTAACTATTCTCATGTCTACTTATAATGGCGAGAAATTTTTAGCAGAGCAAATAGAGAGTATTCAGCAACAGACTTATACTGATTGGACCTTATTAATTCGTGATGATGGTTCTAAGGATAAAACGAGAGATATTATCAAACGTTTTTCTTTGGAAGATGACCGCATTGTCTTTATCAATCCAGATCAAACTGAGAATTTAGGCGTTATAAAGAGTTTCTTTACACTTTTAAAATACCAAGAATCCGACTTTTATTTTTTCTCCGACCAGGATGATATCTGGCTTCCTGAAAAATTATCCGTTCAACTTGATGAGGCTAATCGCTACCCATCTGATAAACCTCTTCTGGTCTATACTGATTTAAAAGTTGTGAATCAGGATTTAGAGGTGCTTCATGAGAGTATGATACGTACTCAGTCAGATCATGCTAACACCGAGTTGGTTCAAGAAATGACTGAAAACACTGTTACGGGTGGTGTCGCTATGATTAATCATGCTCTTGCTGAGTTATGGACTGGTAATGAGGTCCGTGAACTTCTAATGCATGATTGGTACTTAGGCTTGCTCGCTTCAGCATTTGGAAATCTAGTTTATGTTGATCAACCGACAGAACTTTACCGTCAGCATGCGGATAATGTTCTAGGAGCTAGAACGCTTCGTAAACGTATGCAGAATTGGATTCGACCTCAGACCTTATTCAATAAATACTGGAAGTTGATTAGAGCTAGTCAGAATCAGGCAGAAAATCTTCTTTCTTTGCCACTGGATGCTAAGAAGAAAGAGCTGGTTGAGAACTTTGTGACTATAATGGATCAAGGGTTAAGCGAGCGTTATCGTCGTTTGAAAACATATGGTTATCGTAAAAATAGAGCCTTTCACACCTTTGTATTTACGAGTTTGATTTTGACAAAATTCATGTATAAGGAGGACTAAATGGAATTCTTTAGTCAGAAAAATCGAGTTTTACTTAAGGAACTGATTAAAACAGATTTTAAATTACGTTATCAGGGTTCTTTTATTGGTTATCTTTGGTCTATTTTGAAACCGTTGATGATGTTTACAATTATGTATCTTGTCTTCGTTCGTTTTTTGAGATTTGATGACGGGACACCACACTATGCTGTAGGCTTGCTTCTAGCCATGATTTTTTGGAGTTTCTTTACTGAGGCTACCAATATGGGAATGCTCTCTATTGTTTCACGAGGTGATCTCTTACGTAAACTAAACTTTCCGAAGCAAACAATTGTTATCTCATCTGTACTAGGAGCTGCAATTAACTTCTTGATTAACCTAGTGGTTGTTTTTGCATTTGCCTTAATTAATCAGGTTCCGATTGGTATTAATACCTTGGTCATTATTCCTCTTTTCATGGAGGTTCTCTTAATGGCCATGGGAGTTGCTTTTATCTTGTCGGCACTCTTTGTTAAATACCGTGATATTGGTCCTGTCTGGGAAGTTGTACTTCAAGCAGGTATGTATGCGAGTCCGATTATCTATTCCATCACTTACCTTCTTCAAAGAAACCAGACGTTTGTTGCAAAGGTTATGATGCTGAATCCAATCGCTCAGATTTTACAGGATATGCGTCATTTTATCATTGACCCAGTTAACCCAAGAGGATGGGATATTATTAACAATAAATTGATTGCTTTTGTTCCTTATGCGATTCCTGTTGTGATTTTTATCATTGGTTTCCTTGTCTTTAATCGAAATGCTAAACGATTTGCGGAGATTCTATAATGTCAAATAATATTGCTGTAAAAGTAGATCATGTAAGTAAGTATTTTAAATTGCCAACTGAGGCGAGCCAGAGTCTAAGAACAACTCTTGTTAATCGCTTTAAAGGGATTAAAGGGTATACTGAGCAACATGTCTTGAAAGATATTTCTTTTGAAGTCGAAAAAGGTGATTTTTATGGAATTGTTGGACGTAATGGTTCTGGGAAATCAACGCTTCTAAAAATTATTTCTGAGATTTATGTTCCAGAAAAAGGTAAGGTTACCATTGATGGTAAGTTGGTATCTTTCATTGAGCTGGGGGTTGGATTTAACCCAGAATTGACTGGCCGTGAGAATGTCTACATGAATGGGGCTATGCTTGGTTTCTCAACAGAAGAAGTAGATGCCATGTATGATGATATTGTCGACTTTGCTGAACTTCATGACTTCATGAATCAAAAGTTGAAGAACTACTCAAGTGGTATGCAGGTTCGTCTTGCCTTTTCTGTAGCTATCAAGGCCCAAGGTGATATCCTCATCCTTGATGAAGTGTTGGCTGTGGGTGATGAGGCCTTTCAACGTAAATGTAATGATTATTTCATGGAACGTAAGCAATCTGGAAAGACAACTATCTTGGTGACCCATGACATGTCAGCGGTTAAAAAGTACTGTAATAAGGCAGTTCTGATTGAACATGGTCTAGTCAAAGTTGTTGGTGATCCTGATGAAGTTGCCAATCAATATAGCTTTGATAATGCTGCTGGTCAAAAAGTTTCAAATGATGATGTGGTGGTTGAAAATCCCAAAATTACTAATTTACAAGTTAAACTTTTGACTGAAAATATTATCAGTCCTGATCAAGATATTTCATTCGAGATTTCTTATGATGTGAATGAAGATATTGAGACCTATATTGCCTTTTCAATTACAGATATTGACCGTGGTATCTGGATTTATAATGACAATTCCTTGGACAATAAGACCAGTGGTTCAGGAAGAAAAACACTCACATATAAATGCAGTTTGGCTCATCTGAATGATATTAAGCTCAAACTTCAAGTCTCTATAAGAGATAATGATGATCAGATGATTGCTTTTGCTAATTCAGCTAATTCACCAGTCATTCTCTTAAATCGAACAGATATTGAAGATGATGATAAGTCAGCAAAAGATTCTGCAACTGGTATGGTTCAGAGAAATGGAAAATGGGAGATTAAGGAATAAATGAAACGTCTCTTGTTGTATGTTCATTATAATAAGTACAACGAATTAAGTGGTCATGTGCTCTATCAATTAGAGCAGCTTAGACCACTTTTTTCTAAACTTATTGTGATTTCAAATAGTCAACTAACAGGATCCGCATTACAAACTCTCAAAGATCTGGGTGTAGAGAAGGTATTACAAAGAGAAAATCTAGGCTTTGATTTTGCAGCTTGGAGAGATGGTATGGCTCATGTCGGTTTTGACCATTTAACGGATTTCGATTCAGTTACACTCATGAATGATACTTGCTTTGGTCCTCTATGGGATATGACTGACTTAGTTGAAGGCTTTGAAAAACGTTCGAATGTTGACTTTTGGGGAATGACGAATTTTAGAAAAACCAAATATTTCGATGAGCATCTACAAAGTTATTTTATATCTTTCAAAAAGCATGTTGTTGCTTCAGATGCCTTTCAAAAATTTTGGACTTCTATAAAGACTTTTACCGACGTTCAAGATGTTATTGACAATTACGAAACTAAAGTTACTAGTGTTCTGGTTGAAGCAGGTTTTCATTATGATGCTGTCTTTAATACCATTGATGAAGAGGTAGGAGATTTAATTCACCCTGATTTTTCTTATTACAGACCAATAAGTACCCTTGAGCATAAGGTACCCTTTATTAAGTTGAAAGCTTTTACAGGTGATGAGAAAAAAGGAAAACTACTTTTAGATTATCTTACTAACCTATCAACTTATCCGGTGGCACTAATCAAGTCGCATCTGAACCGTTATCATTCCCCTGATAGTTTGGTATTTTTAGGTGATAAAGTGATTGATTCTAACTTTAACACAATTACAAGGTCCAATTGTCGTTTAGCTATTCATGTACACATTAGTGATGTAGAGAGACTAAAAGTATTTACGGACAAAACTTTGTCAGGTTTCTACTATTTTACCCTTTCAAGCCATATCGATAGAAATGAAGTTGAGGTTATCTTATTAAATCGTTTTGATAAAGATAGATTCCAGCTTATTTCTCAAACCTTTGAAAATCATTATCATGCTTTAGTTTCTTTGGACTCTCAGTTTAGAGAGTATGACTTTGTTGGGCATTTCCACACATCAGACTTTGGAAATGAAGGTCGCCTTGTTGATGAAGCTACAAGACATGCTCTAGTGGATATGCTATTAGATGAAGAGAGAGTAGTATCAATTTTTACACATTTTCCAGAGGTTGGTCTGGTGTTTGCTGATTTGTCTAAGGAACTTTATTGGACAGACTCAATCAGCACTTTAAACCATAATCAGGAACTTGACTTAAATAACCAATGTCTAAAAGCTACTAATAATTCACTCTATGTTTTCCAAGGCTCCATGTGGATGTCAAAAGATTTTTTTGGGAAAATTATACTAAAGTATAAAACGATTTTTTATCATTTTGATGAGAATGTTCTGGATTATCTCTTTTATCGAAAAGTTTGGGATGAAGGAATCGATTATCGTATAATAACTTCTGAAGCAATATCTTATGCCGAACGACATAAGGTTCATCTTGATGAGATGGAACAGATTCCGAAACCACTGACACTCAAGGATAAGTTTTCAGCCTATCAAAAGGCCTTTTTAAGAAAAATAGGTTTAAAAAAATCCTCATCTATTTAATTTCCCCCTCCCACTTACGAATAAGTAAGTAGGAGGTTTTTTCTTATGTATAGTATTGTAGCTGAGGAGTCGGGACTTTTGCCTCGTGAGCGTCTCTTGCAGAAGGGGGCGGAGGTTTTGTCAGATCAGGAGCTGTTGGCCATAGTGCTGCGGACGGGAACTAGGTCGGAGTCGGTCTTATCTATGGCTAGTCGTATTTTGAAAGGGATGACGAGTTTGGCGGATTTGTCTCGTTTGTCTTTAAATGAACTTCAGGCCATTCCTGGTATTGGGCGTGTGAAGTCTATCGAGTTGAAGGCTATGGTGGAGCTGTCTAAGCGGATTGAGAAGGCTGAGTTAGCTCGTTCTGAGCAGATTATGTCTAGTCAGCAGGTGGCCCGTCGTATGATGTTGGATATTGGGGACAAGCCTCAGGAGCATTTGGTGGCCATTTACCTGGATACGCAGAATCGTATCATTCAGCAAAAGACGGTGTTTATTGGTGGGGTGCGTCGTTCGATTGCAGAGCCTCGTGAGATTTTGCATTATGCTTGTCATCTGATGGCGACGTCTTTAATAGTGGTTCACAATCACCCGTCTGGTGAGGCTTACCCTAGTCATAATGACATTGATTTTACGCAAAAGATCAAGCGGTCTTGCAATGACTTGGGGATTTGTCTCCTTGATCATTTGATTGTAGGCAAATCCACCTATTATTCTTTCCGAGAGGAAAGAGAGGATTTTGAGCTCTAGTAAGAGTCCCGATAATATAGAAATACTATAAAAGCAACTGAGTGCAGTCTCAGTTGCTTTTATAGTTCGTTAACGACGTATTCAAAGAGTTTGAGGTCTTCTTCACGTTTGTCTAGGAGAAGCTCAGGATGCCACTGTACGCCTAAGAAGCGAAGGTTTGGCGTGTTTGACTCAACGGCTTCAACAGTGTTATCTTCAGGGTCACGCGCAATGACACGAAGGTCAGAGGCCAAGTGTTTGATGCTTTGATGGTGGAAAGAGTTAATAGAGGTTTCACAACCGTAAATTTCCGCCAACTTGCTGTGCTCTTCAATCACCATCTCGTGATAAAGATAATCCGAAGGTTTGTCTTGCCAATGATGCTCGATGTCTTGGTGGAGGCTGCCACCTAGGGCAACGTTCATGAGTTGGGTACCACGACAGATTGAAAAGATTGGTTTCTTTTGTTTGGTAGCTTCTTCAATCAGTGCCATCTCAAAGAGGTCTCGCTCAAGGAAGAAGTCATTTTCACTGGCATGATTTTCCTCGTTGTAGAATTTAGGGTCAACGTTTTGTCCACCAATGAGGATGAGTTTATCAATCATGGAGATGTAGCTCTTGGCTTCTGAAGGATCAGAAACAGGTAGGAGGATTGCTAGGCCTCCGGCTCTTTGAACCCCTTCGACAAAGCCAGTTGGGGCATAGGACCAGTTAATATCTTCATGGGCTGGGTTTGGCCTTACATTGGCTGTGATTCCGATAATAGGTTTAGTCATTACTTCTCCTTGATTTTTCTTCTTCTTTCATGAAATAGAGTAGGGTTTGTAGTTCACTAGTGAGGTCCACGTACTGGACAACCACATGGCGAGGAAGATTAAGGTTGACTGGAGAGAAGCAGAGGATGCCTTCAATGCCAGCTTCAACCAAAAGATCAGCCACTTCCTGTGCCTTGATAGATGGCACTGTCAGGATGGCTGTTTTGATGTCTTCTTGGGCAATCTTATCTTTGATTTGAGAAATTCCATAGATAGGGATATTGTCCTCAGTTTGAGTGCCTACCAATTCGTTATCATCCGTGTCAAAAGCCATGACCAGCTGCATGCGATTACGCTCTTGAAAACGATAGTGGAGAAGGGCACGTCCAATATTTCCAACCCCAACAAGGAGTACCTTGGTGGTTGAATTGTCGTTAAGGAGTTCAGCGAAAAATGTCATCAGCTTGTTCACGTCATAACCAAAGCCACGACGACCTAACTCACCAAAATAAGAGAAGTCCCGACGAACAGTAGCAGGGTCAATCCCGATAGCTTCAGCAATTTGCTTGGAGCTTGCTTTTTCAATATTTTCACGATGGAATCGTTTGAAAATACGATAGTAGAGAGAGAGACGTTTGGCGGTGGCGTTTGGGATGTTTTTCTCAAAAGTCATTGATCGCTTTCCTTTCTTGAATTAGTTTGAATATCTTATATTTTAAGAAAAGATTGTGAAGATTGCAACAAAAGAGTGTAAATGAAGCGATATAAAAAACCTATCACAAGGATAGGCGCTTTCTATGTAGCTAGAAAAATGTCTTAGACTTCTTCTTGCTCAAATACTTGACGATCAACTAGACTCTGCATCAAGAAATAAAATTTTTCTTGTAAGATGTGGTGGTCTTCTTTTTTAAAGATATTAACGTTACGAAGACCAGATTTGTCTGTGATGGACAATTTGAAGCCGGTCAAGTCTTTGTTAATAGTAATTTTGAGTGGGAAACCTTCGCCTGAGTTAGGTACTTTTTCGAGCAGGCGGTGTAACTCGTAGTTTCCGATTTTATTTTGCACAAAAGTCGTGTCACGTAGGGTGAATTTTTTGACATTAGGGCTGATGCTATAACGGTATTTGCAGTCAGCTAAATGAATGCTTTTTTCAAATGCCATGTTAGTCTCCTATGATTTGATTAAGTTTTTCGGCCAGAGCTAGAAGTTCTTCAGCAGTGTTATCCTCTGATAAACTAATACGGATAGCAGTCTTAAGCTTGTCAGAATCCTTGCCATAGAGGGCTTGAATGACATGGCTGGGATCAACGGTTCCGGCAGTACAAGCAGATCCCGTTGAGACAGCGAAACCAGCCAAATCTAACAGAGTTAAGAGGGGACCATTTTCCCTACCAGGAAAACTGATGTTGATAACGTGAGGTAGGCTAGGACCAGCGCTATTAATCTCGTAAGGAACGGTAAGAGCGTCTAGGAAAGTCTGACGAATTGTTTCCACATGTTGGTAATTGGCTTGGTAGTGGTCGCTGGCTTTCTTGTAAGCTGCTGTCATTCCTGCAATTCCGACTAGATTTTCAGTACTGGCACGGCGTTTTTCCTCTTGTTCACCACCATGAAGAAGGTTGTCAAAGTGCAAGTCATTATGATAGAGCATGCCGACACCTTTAGGTCCATGGAATTTGTGGGCGCTGATAGAGACGAAATCGGCACCGAGTTCCTCAGGGTGAATAGGAAGTTTCCCTGCAACCTGAACGGCATCCACATGGAAGGCAGCCTGGTGGTCAGCGAGTAAGTTCCCAATTTCCTTGATAGGAAGCAGTTGGCCAGTTTCGTTATTGGCATACATGACAGAAACGAGAATGGTATCGTCACGTAGAGCGTCAGCGATTTGTTGGGCTGTGATAACCTGATTTTTCGGTTGAATATAGGTTACTTCAAAACCAAAGCGTTCTTCCAGATAGGCCATGGTGTGAAGGACCGAGTGGTGTTCAATGGCCGTCGTAATCAAATGTTTCCCCTTAGCTTGATTGGCGAGGGCGTAACCTTTGATTGCTGTATTGTTGCCCTCAGTCCCACCAGAAGTGAAGATAAGCTTGCGGGCAGGAACGTCGAACTGTTTGGCCATTTCCTCACGTGCTTCACGGAGTTCTTTGGAAGCTTGGCGCCCATAAGCATGAAGACTCGATGGATTTCCAAAGGTTTCAGTCATGACATGGGTCATAGCAGAGATAGCAGCGGCATTCAATGGTGTTGTCGCTGCATTGTCCAAATAAACCATAGCTTAGTCCTCGTTAGATTTATAAGCAAAGAGTGGGCTAAGTGGTTGGCGTTCAAAGATACGAGTAATAGCGTTGGCAATGAGCTTACTTGCTGAAATGTATTTAACGTTTGTTGGAACTTTTTCTTTAGTTGCAACGGAGTCTGTCACCAAAATTTCTTTGATTGGTGCAACGTTGAGGATTTCAGCAGCTCCACCTGCGAAGAGACCGTGGCTAGCTACGGCATAGATGTCTTTCACACCAGCACGTTCAAGGATTTTAGCAGCTTCGGCAAAAGTTTTACCAGTATTAAGAATATCATCAACAATGATGGCTGTTTTGCCTTCAACTTCACCGATGATATAGCCTTCTTCACGTTCAGCGTCATCTTGGGCGTAGTCGATGATAGCGATTGGGGCATCAAGGTATTCTGCCAAACCACGTGCACGTTTGACACCAGAGTTTTTAGGACTAACAACGACAATATCACTACCTGTGAATCCTTTTTCGTTGTAGTATGCCGCAAATAAAGGCATCGTGAAGAGATTATCCACTGGAATGTCAAAGAAACCTTGAACTTGGACAGCGTGAAGATCAAGAGTCAAAATGCGGTTAACGCCAGCTTTAACAAGCATGTTGGCAATCAATTTAGCAGTGATTGGTTCACGTGAAGCAGCGATACGGTCTTGACGTGCGTAACCAAAATAAGGCATAACCACGTTGACAGAGTTTGCACTGGCACGTTTGCAGGCATCAATCATGATTAGTAATTCCCAGAGGTAGTCGTTGACAGGTTTATTAGTAGATTGGATGATATAGATATCGTCCCCACGAACAGACTCTTCGATGTTAATCATGATTTCTCCATCAGAGAATTGGCGTGAAGAAACTTTACCAAGTGGCAATCCGGTAGCCTCAGCAATTTTTTCAGCAATTTCGGGATTTGAACTGAGAGAGAACAATTTCAATTGTGGGTTTGCTTTTTGATGTACCATGATAATGGTGACTCCTTTAATAAATAAGTGCTAAGCCCAGTTAGGGCTATTATAAATTAAACTACAGATAGTTCTATTTTAGCAAAAAGCAGCAGAAATTTCAGCCATCAAACTATGATATGAACGAAAATGACGAACCTTTAGAGAAAAATTGTCTCTTGTATGCGTTTTTAGACCAAACAGTAGTGGTATTTCTGGTTACTCCTTTGGTTATCAAAAAAGACAAGGCACAAACCTTGTCTCAGAAATGGAATGAATTTTTTTATAGACTTACATCGTAACTAATGAGCAGATTTTTATCGGCTATTGTTAATTAGTCTTTATCGCGCTTGAGAGTAGCTACAAAGCGTGCTACCTTACTTTTGGCATATTTAAAGTTAATGTTATTTTCTTTAAGAAAGGCATCAAAGTCATCTTTGCCTTTTTCGGCATCCAAAACTTCCAACTCCAGTTCATAGTCTTTCTTGTCAGCGTAAACATTGACATCAAGGGCCATAAGCCCAATGTTGGTCTGGTATTCACGACGGGTTGTGGTTAAATGCCCGAGAATGGTCAAGTCCTCTAACGTAACCCCACGCTCCAGAAGAATGGACTTGATTTGGCAATCGGGAAGGTCAAGTGACTTGGTCATAGCCTTAGCCTCTGCACAATCCATGGTGACGTTGTACTCCATGTTTCCAACCTTCTCAGGAATTTTCAGAGTCAGTTCTCCATGAGTCGGAAGCGTTCGGATGCGTAAAGACAACTTTTTGCTCTTCATATCACCCTGAATGGTGTCAATGTAATAGTTTGTTTGTGTAACAGGTGTTACATGGGAGAAAAGCATAGCCAAACGATTATACTCATCTTTGGTGAGTAGAGTTTTGTACTCTATCTCTAAATGGTTCATGTGTGTCCCTCCCTCGTCCTTTAAATATGGTATAATATAACAGATTGTTTTTATTTTATAAAAAACTAAAGCTTTTGACAAGGAGGAGTCCTATCTTGACCATGGATTGGGAAGAATTTTTAGACCCCTATATTCAGGCCGTAGGTGAGCTCAAAATTAAGCTCCGAGGCATTCGTAAACAATTTCGTAAGAAAAATCGTCATTCGCCCATTGAATTTGTGACGGGCCGTGTGAAGTCAGTGGCTTCCATTGAGGAAAAAATTGCCCTACGTGGCCTGTCTGTTGAGAATTTGGCCAAGGAAATGCAAGATATTGCTGGACTGCGCATTATGGTTCAATTTGTTGATGATGTGGATGAGGTTTTGGGTCTTTTGCGTCACCGTAGTGATATGACCATAGTCTCGGAGCGTGATTATATTAGGAACCGTAAACATTCGGGTTATCGTTCTTATCATGTTATCGTGTCTTATCCTGTTGATACCATTGATGGCCGTAAGGAAATCCTTGCTGAGATTCAAATTCGGACTTTGGCCATGAACTTTTGGGCTACTATTGAACATTCCCTTAATTATAAATATCAGGGAAATTTTCCAGAGGAGATTAAACTCCGCTTGGAAAATACGGCACGCATGGCCTATCAGCTTGATGAAGAGATGCGTAAGATACGTGATGATATTCGAGATGCTCAGTTGCTCTTTGATCCAATCAACAGAACTTTGAAAGATAGTGTAGGAAATAGTGATGACACAGATGAAGACCTTTTCGGATGAGATGAAGGTGGCTATTATTGCTAATGGCAAGCCCCAGAGTAGGCGTGTTGCCTCAAAACTTTTTAATGCCTTTCGAGACGATCCTGATTTTTATTTAACCAAGAAAAATCCTGATGTGGTTATCTCTATCGGTGGTGATGGCATGTTGCTATCAGCCTTTCATATGTATGAAAAAGAGCTTGCTCGTGTCCGTTTTGTTGGCATTCATACGGGGCATTTGGGATTTTATACAGATTATTTAGATGGTGAGGTTGAGCAGTTGATTGAGACCTTGCGTAAGGATCGTGGCGACAAGATTTCTTACCCGCTCTTAAATGTCAAGCTAACCTTGGCTGATGGCCGTTCCTTTACATCAATTGCCCTCAATGAAGCAGCTATTAAACGTAATGAAAAAACTATGGCAGCTGATGTCTGCCTCAATGACATCTTATTTGAGAGCTTCCGTGGGGATGGACTGTCTGTAGCAACACCGACAGGTTCGACTGCCTACAATAAATCCTTGGGTGGTGCAGTTCTTCATCCCACTATTGAGGCCTTGCAATTGACTGAGATTGCCAGTCTTAATAACCGTGTTTACCGTACCTTGGGCAGTCCACTTATTGTTCCTAAGAATGAGAAAATTACCGTTTATCCTACCCGAATGGGGAGCTACACGCTTTCGGTCGATAATAAAACCTACACTAATCGTAATGTGCAAAAGGTAGAGTTCTCAATTGACCAGCGTAAGATTTCCTTTGTGGCTAGTGCCAGTCATACCAGTTTCTGGGAGCGTGTACGTGATTCCTTTATCGGAGACATGGAAGAATGAGATATGAATTTACTGTGGGACGTTCCTGCCGAGTAAAGACTTTTTTGAAGGAGCATGATGTTTCCAAAGGACTTTTGGCTAAGATTAAGTTTGAGGGCGGTCATATCTGGGTCAATGGTGAGGAGCAGTTTGCGACCTACCCTGTTCATGAGGGAGATGTGGTCGCTATAGAGATTCCTGATGAGGCACCACATGATACCTTAACTCCCATCCCGTTTGACTTGGATATTGTCTATGAAGATGACAACTTCTTGGTGGTGAACAAGCCATATGGTTATGCTAGTATTCCAAGTGTCAATCATGACAACACCATGGCTAATTTTGTCAAATATCACTTTGTTAGCAATGATTATCCCAATCAGCGAGTGCATATTGTGACACGTCTGGACAAGGACACGTCTGGACTCATGCTTTTTGCCAAGCATGGTTATGCCCATGCACGTCTGGATAAGCAGTTGCAGCAGAAGTCCATTAAAAAGCACTACTATGCCTTGGTGGAGGGTGATACTAAACTTGAGGAACAGGGAGAAATCATTGCACCCATTGCGCGTGATGTGGATTCCATCATCACACGTCGGGTCCATAAATCAGGGAAATATGCTCATACCAGTTATCGTTTGGTAGGTGATTATGGGCGAGTTAAGTTGGTTGATATTAACCTTCATACTGGACGGACGCACCAGATTCGTGTGCACTTTGCTCACTTGGGCCTTCCTCTTTTGGGAGATGACCTTTATGGGGGCTCTCTAGATTATGGGATTGAACGTCAGGCCTTGCATTGTCACCGTCTTGCTTTTGTCAATCCCTTTACCAAGAAAGAGATGGTCTTTGCGTCTTCCTTGACAGATGACTTTGAAACCGTTATCATGGACTTACAAACTAAAAAGATTGATTGAGGAGTATTTATGCGTAGTCTATTTGGTGAACTTCGTGAACGTATTTTAGGAAAGAACATTAAGATTGTTTTTCCTGAGGGTAATGACGACCGTGTGGTTCGTGCAGCTGCCCGTTTGAAATTTGAAGGATTGGTGGATCCTATTATCTTGGGAGACCCAGCTGAGGTTCACAAAATCTTGAATGATCTTGGTTTTGCAGATTTTAACTATACGATTATTAATCCTGAAACCTATGAAGGCTTTGAGGAAATGAAGGAAAAATTTGTTGAAATCCGTAAAGGAAAAGCGACAATTGAAGATGCAGACAAGTTGCTTCGTGATGTTAACTATTTTGGTGTTATGTTAGTGAAACTTGGTCTTGCTGATGGTATGGTTTCAGGTGCTATTCACTCAACAGCTGATACAGTACGTCCTGCCCTTCAAGTTATCAAGACAAAACCAGGTATTTCACGTACTTCAGGTGTTTTCCTTATGAACCGTGAAAACACTAACCAACGTTTGGTTTTTGCTGACTGTGCTATTAACATTGAACCAAATGCTCAAGAATTGGCAGAAATTGCTGTTAATACTGCTGATACAGCTGCCATTTTCGGGCTTGATCCTAAAGTGGCCATGCTTAGCTTCTCAACAAAAGGTTCTGCCAAATCACCAAAAGTGGATAAGGTTGTTGAAGCAACAGCTCTTGCTAAGGAGATGCGTCCTGACTTGGCTATTGATGGTGAGTTGCAGTTTGATGCAGCCTTTGTTCCAGCAACAGCGGCTATTAAGGCACCAGACAGTGACGTAGCAGGACAAGCTAATGTCTTTGTCTTCCCAGGTTTGCAGGCTGGTAATATTGGCTATAAGATTGCCCAACGATTGGGAATGTTCGAAGCTATTGGACCAATCTTGCAAGGTCTCAATAAACCAGTTAACGACCTTTCTCGCGGTGCTAGTGCCGAAGACATTTACAATCTAGCGATTATCACAGCTGCTCAAGCACTCAATAATTAAAAGTAATGATAAAAGAAGGTCTGGCCGAGTGGCTGGGCCTTTTTATGCAACTCTTGTGATTAAAAATAAATCAACTTAAACTAAAGGAAACCCTTTATTGATAAGGAATCGCAGTGGTTTTCGTGTTTACAGATCTTATCGAATTGTACAAAAGATTCTGATAATAACTGTTCTTTTTGATTATTTATGCTATAATGAAGCTGTAAAAAATTTTATATTTTGGAGAAATCTTATGAAAAAAAGTAAATGGTTAGCCTTAGCAGGCGTTGCCGTCCTTAGTGTTGGTATTTTGGCGGCTTGTTCATCTAAGTCTAGTACCAGTGGTACTACTTATGGTTACGTTTACAGTTCAGATCCTGAAACTTTGGATTACATTACCTCAAATACAGGACCTACAACAACTGCTGTGACAAATGGTGTTGATGGTCTTATGGAAACAGATAAATATGGTAATCTTGTACCTTCAGTGGCTGAAGATTGGTCTGTCTCTCAAGATGGTCTAACCTACACTTATAAAATCCGTAAAGGGGTTAAATGGTATACCTCTGATGGTGAAGAATATGCTGATGTGACAGCCAAGGACTTTGTAACTGGTCTTAAGCATGCGGCAGACTCAAAAGCTGGTGCTCTCTATTTGGTTCAAGATTCTATTGCTGGTTTGTCCGACTACCTTTCAGGTGCCAATAAAGATTTCTCAAAGGTTGGTGTTAAGGCAATTGATGACCATACCTTGCAATATACACTTAAACGACCAGAGCCATACTGGAACTCTAAGACAACTTATGGTTTGCTTTTCCCAGTCAATGCAGACTTCCTTAAGACTAAAGGAAAAGATTTCGGTAAGTCAACAGACCCAACCTCTATCCTATACAACGGTCCATTCCTTCTCAAATCTTTGACAGCTAAATCATCAATCGAGTTGACTAAGAATGAAAACTACTGGGATAAGAAGAACGTTCACTTTGATGCTATCAAATTGACGTATGATGATGGTTCTGATCCAGAATCTTTGGAACGTAGTTTCACTGATGGTGCTTATAGTATTGCTCGTGTCTACCCAATGAGCTCTAACTATGCATCTGTCGAAAAGAAATATAAAGATAATATCTACTATACAGCAGCTGGTGCGTCAACGTCAGCCATGAGTGTCAATATTGACCGTCAAAGTTACAAATACACTGCTAAAAAGACTGACGCTGAAAAGACCTCTACGAAAAAAGCTCTTTTGAATAAAGACTTCCGTCAATCAATTAACTTCGCTATTGACCGTACGGTATATCAATCACAAGTCAATGGTAAAGAGGGAGCAGCTAAAGCTATTCGAAATCTCTTTGTTCCTTCTGACTTCGTTAGTGCAGGTAATAAGACCTTTGGAGATCTTGTTACTGAAAAGATGAGTTCATATGGTGATGAGTGGTCAGGCGTCAACTTTGCTGATGGTCAAGATGGTCTCTACAATGCTGAAAAAGCTAAAACTGAGTTTAGTAAGGCTAAAGAAGCTCTCCAAGGAGAAGGTGTTCAATTCCCAATCCACTTGGACCTTCCAGTTGACCAAAGTTCTAAACTTAATGTTTCTCAAGCGCAATCTTTGAAACAAACCATTGAAAAATCATTGGGAAGTGACAATGTGGTGATTGATATCAACCAATTGTCATCTGATGATATGCAAAATGCAACCCTTAATGCGCCAAATGCGGCTGCAGAAGATTGGGATATTTCAAATGGTGTTGTTTGGAGTCCAGACTATCAAGACCCATCAACTTATCTTAATATCTTTAAGACAACATCAAATGAAAACACTAAGACCTTCATGGGATATGATAACCCAAATAATGCGGCAGCAGCTCAAGTAGGACTTAAAGATTATGATGCCTTGCTTGACTCAGCAGATTCTGAAACAACAGATCTCAATGTACGTTATGATCGTTATGCTCAAGCTCAAGCTTGGTTAGAAGATAGTTCACTTGTCATTCCTTTGACGGTTGGTAACGGTGCAGCTCCAGTTGTCTCACGTTTGACACCATTTACAGGTTCATATACTCAAGTGGGTGATAAGAGTTCAGGTGACTACTTCAAATATGTTAAACCACAAGAAAAAGTAGTTACTAAGAAAGAATTTGAACAAAGTCGTGAAAAATGGCTTAAAGAAAAGAAAGTGTCTAACGACAAGGCTCAAAAAGATCTTGCCAAACACGTTAAATAATGCAATGGAAAGAGGCATAAGCCTTTTTCTTTTGGCCAAAAATCTATCAAAATGCTTTTGAAAGCAGCTATCAATTGTGAGAAAGAAGGCATAAGACAAAATATTCTGAAAATTGCTGTTGTTTCGATTTTTATGGTATAATGGTGACATGACTATGATTTTTTGGAGAATGCTTATGAAAAAAAGAAGATAGTGCGTTACGAATGTTAAACAAAAAGACAAGCAAGGCTGTGGTGAGGTATCCTCAGGTCACTTTGGTTAATCAGAGTGTAGTACCAACGCATGCTTGATTGATAACAGACTCAGGTGATTACTCAAGTAGGAGTTGAGGGTTCTGACAGATGCTCACGCAACTTGAATCTTAAAAAGCTGTTGTCATAAGAAAAATGATGATAAAGCCCGTGAAAACTGGTTTAAAGAAAAGTCTAAGTCCAACGAACACGCTCAAAAAATCATGAGAATGACGTTAAATAAAAGGACGATAGAACTTTCTCATTTGATTGGGAAAGTTCTTTTGGAGTTAAAGGAAGAGACATGAAAAAATACATTTTATTGAGAACCCTTCGTTCTCTATTGTCAATATTTGTCGTGACGGCCTTGACCTACACCATTATTTATACCATGGTGCCGAGGCGTCTGATTTTCAGACAGGACCCTAACTACAACAAGATTGCAAAGACAGCCGATTCGAAGGCTAACTATGAAAATACAATCTATGAGCGAATGGGTTATATTGATTACTATGACACCAAGGAATTGCAGGAAAAAGCAAGCTCGCTTGATAAGTCTGTAACGACTAAACCAACCAAGGCCAATAAGGCTATCTACCAAAAATATGTGGATAGTTTGGGACGTGGCTGGCATTTGCAGCAGTTTAAGGAAAGTAAGCAATTTTATGCGACACGTGATGTGCCAGTACTTGAACGTGTATTTGGCTTCTATAAGCACCTCTTTGAATTTGACAATACAGGATGGGTGAAAGATAAAACAAATCCAAACTTGAAACGTTACATTCGAATTGAAAATGATCCGGCTATCGGTTGGTCAGTGGTTGGTTCAGGGACTAAGCATAAATATCTGCTTTACTTTAATGGTCAGTTCCCATTTGTTCACCAAAACTTCGTGAAGATGAACCTTGGTACGTCTTATCCAACCTATGCTGATCAGGGTGTCCTTGATGTCATTACGCAGGGCCAAGGACAAACCTTAACAACTGATGTGAATTTCCCAACGGGTAAAAAGCCATCTTCAGTGGATATTTACTCTCGTACCTATAAATCACCAAGTCAGGCTGACGAAAGAGACCGTTCTTTGTTTGGCAATGATCCTTATACAGCAACGAAAAGTCATTACCAGTATCCATCAATGGTGACAAGCTCTGCTATTGCTGGATTGATTGGTCTAGTCTTGTCTTATGCTTTGGCGATTCCATTAGGGTCATACATGGCCCGCTTAAAGAACACCCTCTTTGATAGTGTGTCAACAGGTATTTTGACCTTCTTACTTTCTCTACCAACTATTGCCTTGGTTTATATCATTCGATTGATTGGTTCTGAAATTGGGCTTCCGGATTCCTTCCCAATCTTGGGTGCAGGTGACTGGCGTTCTTATGTCTTGCCATCTGTTATTCTTGGACTCTTGTCAACGCCAGGACTTGCCATTTGGATTCGTCGTTATATGATTGATTTACAATCTCAAGACTTCGTTCGTTTTGCACGCGCCAAAGGGTTGTCAGAAAAAGAAATTTCAAACAAACACATTTTCAAAAATGCGATGGTATCCTTGGTTTCAGGAATTCCAGCATCTATCGTAAGTGTTATCACCGGAGCTACCTTGACAGAAACCATTTTTGCCTATCCTGGTATGGGTAAAATGTTGATTGACTCTGTTCGTGCTTCAAATAATGCTATGGTTGTGGGTCTGGTGTTTATTTTCACAGCCCTCACCATCTTCTCATTGCTTGTGGGTGATATCCTTATGACAGTGATTGACCCACGTATCAAATTGACATCTAAAGGAGGTAAATAATGGCTTCAATTGATAAAAGTAAGTTCCAATTTGTAAAGCGCGATGATTTTGCCTCTGAAACAATTGATGCACCGGCTTACTCTTATTGGAAATCGGTGATGCGTCAGTTCCTTAAAAAGAAATCAACAGTAGTCATGTTGGGTATCTTGATTGCCATTGTTTTGATGAGTTTTATCTACCCGATGTTTTCAAAATTTGATTTCAATGATGTCTCAAAAGTTAATGATTTCAGTTTGCGTTATGTTCACCCAAATGCTCAATATTGGTTTGGTACCGATAGTAATGGTAAGTCTCTATTCGACAGTGTTTGGTTTGGTGCGCGTAATTCAATTCTTATCGCTGTCATTGCTACCATCATTAATGTTGTCATTGGTTTGCTTGTGGGTGCTGTTTGGGGGATTTCTAAGACCTTCGATATGGTTATGATGGAAATCTACAACATCATCTCAAATATTCCTGATCTCCTTGTGGTTATCGTCTTGACTTATTCATTGGGTGCTGGTTTCTGGAATATGATTTTTGCCATGACTGTGACGGGGTGGATTGGTATTGCCTATAGTATTCGTATTCAAATCATGCGTTACCGTGATTTGGAGTACAACTTGGCTTCCCGTACATTGGGAACACCAACGGCAAAGATTGTGGTTAAAAATATCATGCCACAACTTGTGTCAGTTATCGTAACCATGGCTAGTCAGCTCTTGCCAGGATTTATCTCTTACGAAGCCTTCCTTTCCTACTTTGGTTTGGGGCTTCCCGTTACAACACCTAGTCTAGGTCGTTTGATTTCAGACTATGCTCAGAACGTTACGGTCAATGCTTATCTCTTCTGGATTCCATTGACAACCTTGATTCTCGTTTCTCTTGCCCTCTTTATTGTTGGTCAAAACTTAGCGGATGCTAGTGACCCACGTACGCATAGATAGGAGTCCAATATGACAGAAAATAAAAATGTAATATTATCGGCTCGCGATATCGTCGTGGAATTTGACGTTCGTGACCGTGTTTTGACAGCTATTCGAGGGGTTTCCCTTGACTTGGTTGAAGGTGAGGTTTTGGCCTTGGTTGGTGAGTCTGGTTCAGGTAAATCAGTCTTGACTAAAACTTTCACAGGGATGCTTGAAGAAAATGGTCGTGTAGCCAGTGGATCTATTAATTATCGTGGTCAAGATTTAACAAAACTTAAGAGTCACCAAGATTGGGCACCAATTCGTGGAGCTAAGATTGCAACAATCTTCCAGGATCCTATGACCAGTCTGGACCCTATTAAGACTATTGGTAGTCAAATTGTTGAAGTCATTGTCAAGCACCAAGGTAAATCGCCTAAGGAAGCTAAGAAAATGGCCATTGACTATATGGACAAGGTCGGTATTCCTGATGCGGAGGAACGTTTCAATGAATATCCTTTCCAATATTCTGGTGGGATGCGTCAACGTATCGTTATTGCCATTGCCCTAGCTTGTCGTCCTGATATTCTTATCTGTGACGAGCCAACAACGGCTCTTGACGTGACTATTCAGGCTCAAATCATTGACCTCTTGAAATCACTCAAAGAGGAGTATGGTTTCTCGGTCATTTTCATTACCCATGACCTTGGTGTCGTAGCCAGTATTGCTGATAAGGTTGCGGTTATGTATGCTGGAGAAATCATTGAGTTTGCTACGGTTGAGGAAATTTTCTATGAACCTTGCCATCCCTATACTTGGAGCTTGCTGTCAAGCTTGCCACAGTTGGCTGCTGATAAGGGTGAACTCTTCTCAATTCCAGGAACACCGCCATCACTTTATACACCTGTAGTTGGAGATGCCTTTGCCTTGCGTTCAGACTATGCTATGCAAATTGACTTTGAGGAAAAAGCGCCACAATTCCAAGTTTCTGATACTCACTGGGCTAAGACCTGGCTCTTACATGAGGATGCGCCAAAAGTTGAAAAACCTGAGGTCATCCAAAATCTACATGAAAAAATCCGTGCCAATATGGGATTTGCACATTTAGAAGATGAGGAGGAAGGCAATGCCTGAGAAGTTAGTTGAAGTAAAAGATGTGGAAATTTCCTTCGGTGAGGGAAGCAAGAAATTCGTTGCGGTCCACAATGCTAATTTTTTCATCAACAAGGGTGAAACCTTTTCCCTCGTTGGTGAGTCTGGTAGTGGTAAAACGACTATCGGGCGTGCCATTATTGGTCTAAATGATACCAGTAATGGCGACATTATATTTGACGGTAAGAAAATCAATGGACATTTATCTCACTCTGAGAAAAATGACCTTATCCGTCGTATTCAGATGATTTTCCAAGACCCTGCAGCTAGTTTGAATGAACGTGCGACGGTTGACTATATCTTGTCTGAGGGTTTGTATAACTTCCATCTTTATAAGGATGAAGAAGACCGTAAGGCTAAAATCAAGGAAATCATCAAAGAAGTAGGGCTTCTCGAAGAGCACTTGACACGTTATCCTCACGAATTTTCTGGGGGACAACGTCAACGTATCGGGATTGCGCGTTCCTTGGTTATGCAACCTGATTTGGTTATTGCCGATGAACCGATTTCAGCCCTTGACGTGTCAGTCCGTGCCCAAGTCTTGAACTTGCTTAAGAAATTCCAAAAAGAGTTGGGATTGACCTACCTCTTTATTGCTCATGACTTGTCAGTGGTCCGTTTCATTTCTGATCGTATCGCTGTTATCTATAAGGGAACAATTGTGGAAGTTGCCGAAACGGAAGAACTCTACAACAATCCTATTCACCCTTACACCAAGTCACTCTTGTCTGCTGTTCCTATTCCAGACCCAATCTTGGAACGTAAGAAAGTTTTGAAGGTTTATGATCCAAACCAACACGACTATTCTGTCGATAAACCAGAAATGGCTGAAGTACGCCCAGGACACTTCGTTTGGGGTAACAAGGCAGAAATCGAGACTTACCGTAAAGAACAAAGCAAATAAGTCTTTTCAATGCAAAAAAAATCGTGTTCCAAAAGGACCACGGTTTTTATTTTAGTCTAAATTCAAGCGCTTGGTCATGATATAGTAGGTACCAAAGTAGCTTGCAGCGATAATAATGATAGACTGAATGATACCCAAAATATATGTCAAATTGTTCATTGAATTACTTGTGATATTTGAAGTCAAAGCAGCGCTAAATCCAAAGAAGAAACCAATAAAGAATAGGATAGACTGAATAGCGAAATAAGCGACAAACCCCATAAGAATTTTGTTAGTGTTGAAGAGATTTCCGATACTAATACAGAGGTAATAAAGTAGAATACCAGCAATTGTTCCTAAAATTGTAGCAGGGATGAAGAGGTAGAGGGCCCCCATTTCTTTTAATATTTGACCAAAGTAGCTGGTAGTCAGGAGGATATCTTTCATATCAAGGTTGAAAGCGGCTATAATGCCAATTGAAGCGAGTACAACGAGAGATGAAATCGTATCTAAAATAAAGGCTACAAAGAGTTTAGACAAGACAAGCTGGTGCGCTGAAACAGGAAGCGTGTTGCTTAGGTAGCCTTCTCGTCCAAAGACGCTGGTCGCAAAGCGTTTGATGATGAGGACAATAGTTGCGATATAGATGGTTCCCCAAACAACAATGGTAGCAATAACAATCAGTGTAAAGAAGGCCATAAAAAGTAGGCTTGGTTCCTTATGGCTATGTTCAAAGGAGACTATTAATTTTTGAAGCATTAAGCCCAAAGGTATAGACAGTAGGATGGCAATCCCATAGATGCCAAGGTACCACTTGCGGACTGATTGTAATTCATACTTAACTAATTTCCAAAACATGCTCATACCTCCTAGTTGTGGAACATCTCTCTGAAGAGCTTGTCAATAGACTTGCCATGGGCTTGGCGGATATTATCGGCATCTCCTTGAAGTTCAATCTGACCGTACTTTAAGAAAACAACCTCGTCTAAAATAGATTCAACATCTGAAATCAAATGAGTTGAGATGATAACAGAAGCTTCTTCCGAGTATTGGTTGATGATGGTCCTGAGGATATAGTCACGAGATGCAGGGTCAACGCCACCAATAGGCTCATCAAGAAGATAGAGCTTGGCCTCTCGGCTCATAACCAAAATCAACTGAACTTTTTCCTTGTTTCCTTTTGAGAGGTCTTTGAGACGAAGATTAGGTTGAAGGTGTAGATCCTCCAGAAGTTGCAAGGCAAGAGGATAGCGAAAGTCGGCATAGAAATCTTGGAAGAAGTCCAAGTAGTATTGGATGGTCTTACTTTCATCTAAATAGGTTGTGTCAGGCAGATAAGCCACTTGTGACTTGGTGATAGGTGATGGCTCAAATCCGTTAATCGTTACAAGACCAGAAGTTGGCTGAAGGAGGCCATTCAAAATCTTAATGAGGGTCGTTTTACCACTTCCATTTGGTCCTAGGAGACCAACAATCTTTCCTGAAGGGATAGTCATAGTCACATCTCTTAGGGCTGGAATACCATTGTAGGTTTTGGTGAGATTTGTTAAAGTTACAATATCAGTCATCAGTCTATAACTCCTTTCCTCTTTGTTCAATGTAGTCGGTGATAATGGTTTTAATTTCAGGTGAACTGAAGCCAATAGCCGACATTTCAGTGACAAAGTTCTTAATCAGGTTTTGAGCAATTTCGTGTCGTTTTTGGTTAATGAGTTTCTCGTCTTCGGTGACAAAGCGACCAGAAGTACGGGCAGAGTAAACCAAACCTTCTTTTTCCAGTTCTTGGAAGGCCCTTTGTACAGTGTTTGGATTGACACCGGCTTCTTGAGCGAATTCTCGAACGGGTAAAAGTTGTTGCCCCATGCTTAATTCTTTAGAAGCAATTTTAAGTTTGACACGATAGGCGATTTGAAGATAAATGGGTGATTTTTCATCAAATGTCCAAGCCATAAGAGACTCCTTTCTAGGAAATATCATTACATTATTTTTGTACTACAGTAATGATACAACTTAAAAACATAATTTGCAAGTGAAATACTATATTTTCTCTCATAACTGTGGCTTTTCCCTAACTTATGTTTCTATTTTTGGTACAATAGGAGCAAGTGTATTCGACCTGAAGGGAGATTATTTTGAAAATTTTAGCAACAGATATGGATGGTACTTTTTTGGATCATCATGGTACTTATGATAAAGCACGTTTGGATAGCCTGTTGGATGCTTGTGAGGCCAAGGACTATGTTTTTACAGTTGCCTCTGGACGGGCTCTTTTAGCCTTGGAGGAGCTTTTTGACGGGTTTGTGGACCGTATTGCTATCATTGCGGAAAACGGAGCCTTGGTTCAGTATAAGGGGCAGGTCTTGTTTGAGTCCAAGCTAGAACCTAAAGATTATTTGGAAATTGCAGACACGACTTTAGCCTTGCCAACCTGTGAAGGAATACTTCTGTCAGGCCGTCAGGGAGCTTACGCACCTAACGACGCTGATCCTGCCTATCTTAAGGCTATGGAACGTTATTATAAAAATGTCGTGGCGACAGACCTTGAATCAGTGACGGATGATATTTTTAAGGTGACGGCTAAGTTCCAGGGGGATACCATCATGGAGCGTGGTGACTATCTCAACACGATTTTTGAGGATATGACGGCTGTGACAACTGGCTTTGACTCTATGGATATTATTCTTAAGGGTGTGGATAAGGGCTTTGGCCTCTACCATTTATGTAAAGAGTTAGGGCGTCAGGCTTCTGATGTTGTGGCTTTTGGTGATAATCTCAATGATATGGAGATGCTGACCTTTGCGGGTCGTGCCATTGCGATGGGAAATGCGCGTGATGAGATTAAGGCTGTAGCTGATGAAGTGATTGGTCACCATAAAGATGGTGCCGTCTTTGACTATATGGAAGGGTTGGTAGGTTCAGATGTCTGAGATTAAACTACTGGCCTTGGATTTGGATGGGACGCTTTTTACTAAGGATAAGCAGGTTACTGTTGAAAATAGAGAGGCTCTAAAAGCGGCAGAGACTAAGGGGGTTCACGTGGTGATTACGACTGGTCGTCCTCTTCCTGCAATCGACCATATTTTGAAAGATTTGGGCTTGTTGGACGACAAGCATTACAGCGTGACTTTTAATGGTGGCTTGGTTCAGCGCAATAACGGTGATATCCTCGTAAAGAAGGAGATGAGTCGAGAGGATATAGAGCAGGTTTATGCTGCTTTTGAACCTCTGGGACTTCCCATGGATGTTCTCAGTGATGGCATCGTCTATGGTGTGCCAAGTAAAGGAAACCACTCTCTCTACCGCCAGGCTAATCCAGCCCTGACCTTTGTTGATGTGAATAGCATTGATGACATTCCGAAGAATATCGTCTATAATAAGATTGTTACGGTCTGTGAGGAGGCGTTTTTGGATGCACAAATTCCCAAATTGCCTAAACAGCTTTACGAAGACTTTGAAGTTTTTAAGTCTCGAGAAATTATCCTTGAAGTGATGCCTAAGAGTGTTCATAAGGCTGAGGGATTGAAACTATTGTCAGATTATCTGGGCATTGACCAAAGTCAAGTCATGGCCATGGGTGATGAGGAAAACGATTTGACCATGTTGAAATGGGCTGGTCTCGGTGTGGCTATGGCTAATGGTGTTGATAAAGTCAAGGCTGTCGCAGATGCTGTAACAACCAAAACGAATGAAGAATCTGGTGTGGCTGAGGCCATCCATAACTATATTTTAGAGAAATAAGGAGAACCAAATGGGTCTATTTGATCGATTATTTGGACAGAAAAACGAACAGTCACAGGAAGCTGCAGAAACTGTTGCCAGCAATGATTTAACAGATGACATTTCAGAAACAGAGTCTCTTGACAATCAAGACTTGCAAAACTTTGACTCAGAAGTCGAGTTCCTTGATCATCAAGACTTATCAACAAGCGAGTCAGCTAGTGAGAGTCAAACTGAGCAGGTAAGTCAGTCAGAAAATCCAGAAGAAGCTTTATCCACAGAATCTGTTGATGAAGTGGCTGATGCTGTAGACGTGGACAGCGAAGAAGTATCTGAAGAAGAAACGGTTGAAGATTTTTCTGAGGATAGTATTGCTTCTAGTGAGTCAGAAGTAGGTCAAGAGCCTGAAGAAAGTCAAGCTGCTGTGGATAACCATTTTGCTGATGTCATGGCTGACTATTATGCCAAGAAAGCTCAAGTAGCTGCTGCTGCCGAAAAAGGTGAGACAGTTACTTTTGAAGCAGTTCAAACCCGTCAAGTTGAGGAAAAACCCGAAGAAGCTGCTACTTCTCAAGTAGAAACAGAACGAGAAAAGTATGATCGAACACTCAAAAAGACCCGTACTGGTTTTGCTGCCCGTCTGAATGAATTTTTCGCTAATTTCCGTCGTGTTGATGAAGAGTTTTTCGAAGAATTGGAAGAAATGCTAATTCTTTCTGATGTTGGGGTCAATGTTGCGACACAATTAACGGAAGACTTACGCTATGAGGCTCGCCTTGAAAATGTCAAAAAGACTGAGGATCTTCAGCGTTTGATTATCGAAAAGCTTGTGGATATCTATGAGAAGGACGATGTTTACAATGAGCAAATTAACTTCCAGGATGGCTTGACTGTTATGCTTTTTGTTGGGGTCAATGGTGTAGGTAAGACGACATCTATCGGTAAGTTGGCACACAAATACAAACAAGAAGGTAAAAAAGTCATGCTGGTTGCTGCTGATACCTTCCGTGCAGGGGCTGTTGCCCAGTTGGTCGAGTGGGGGCGTCGTGTAGATGTTCCAGTGGTGACTGGCGCTGAGAAGGCTGACCCTGCTTCAGTAGTCTTTGATGGTATGGAAAAGGCTCTTGCTGAGGACGTTGATGTTCTCATGATTGATACGGCAGGTCGCTTGCAAAATAAAGACAACCTCATGGCAGAGCTTGAAAAGATTGGCCGTATTATCAAACGTGTGGTCCCAGAAGCTCCTCATGAAACCCTCTTGGCTTTGGATGCTTCAACAGGTCAAAATGCGCTTAGTCAGGCTAAGGAATTTTCAAAAATCACACCCTTGACTGGTCTTATCTTGACTAAATTGGACGGTAGTGCCAAGGGTGGGGTAGTTCTAGCCATTCGCCAAGAATTGGATATCCCAGTAAAATTGATTGGTTTTGGTGAAAAAATTGATGATATTGGTGAATTCCATTCGGAAGAATTTATGCAAGGTCTCTTGACTGGCTTGGTTTAAAAGATAAGAATAAAAGAGTGAGTGCTAGGAAAATAGGATTCACTTTTTTTAATGGTTCCCTCACCTTGAAAAAAGTCGCTTTTATTGGTAGAATAGTAAGGTAAAAGGCATGCTCCGGTGAGTGAGCTGTCACGGAATCAATCAACAACCCCCAAGCTGTAGAAATGAGCATCTGCTTTTCTGTTTTTACGGCAAGTTTAAAGAGATTTTTAATCTTAGTTTAAGGAGAAGACATGTCTGATCGTGGACTTTTAATTGTTTTTTCAGGGCCTTCTGGTGTCGGAAAAGGAACTGTCCGTCAGGAAATTTTTTCAACACCTGACCACAAATTTGAATACTCAGTCTCAATGACTACACGTGCCCAGCGTCCTGGTGAGGTTGATGGAAAGGATTATTTCTTCCGTTCTCGTGAGGAATTTGAGGAGCTTATTCGCAACGGCCAAATGTTGGAATATGCTGAGTATGTTGGTAACTACTATGGAACACCATTGACTTATGTTAATGAGACCTTGGATAAGGGTATTGATGTGTTTCTTGAAATCGAGGTACAAGGAGCCCTCCAGGTTAAGAAAAAAGTTCCAGATGCTGTCTTTATCTTTTTGACACCACCAGATTTGAACGAACTTCAAGAACGTTTGGTTGGTCGTGGAACAGATTCTGAGGAAGTGATTGCTAAACGTATTGAGCGTGCCCGTGAAGAGATTGCTCTTATGAGCGAGTACGATTATGCTATCGTCAATGACGAGGTGCCTTTGGCTGCTGAACGTGTCAAACGTGTCATTGAAGCAGAACATTTCCGAGTAGATCGTGTGATTGGCCGCTATCGTAATATGATTTCAGAAAAGAAATTATCAGATAAATAAATTAGAAATAGGTATAGAATTATGATGTTGAAACCCTCTATTGATAAGCTTTTGGATAAAGTACCTTCAAAATATTCATTGGTTATTTTGCAAGCCAAACGTGCTCATGAATTGGCAGCTGGTGCTGAACCAACTCAAGAATTTTCAGCTGTCAAATCTACGCTTCAAGCCCTTGAAGAAATTGAATCTGGAAATGTCACAATCCACCCAGATCCAGAAGGTAAACGTGAATTGGCACGTTTGAAAGTTATCCAAGCACGTCTAGCTGCTGAGGAAGAAGAACGTAAAATCAAAGAACAAATCGCTAAAGAAAAAGAAGAAGGCGATAAAATCTAAAATCAAAGTCTAGCTTTGGTTTATGAGGACAGGGGGAGCTGAGGCATAGTGTCTCAGCTTCCTTCTTTATGATGATAATCCAACTCAGGAGGTCCTGAGCACTACAAAATACTGGTCTTAAGGCAGTGATGGGAGGAGATATATGGTTTTAGTTGCACAAATAATTGTAGATGTTCCTCTGATGCAGACGGACAGGCCTTATAGTTACCTTGTACCCGAATCAATGCAAGGTCAAATTGCCATCGGTATGCGGGTTCATGTCCCTTTTGGTAAGGGAAATCGTCTTTTGCAAGGCTTTATCCTTGGTTTGGAAGAGCAGGAAAATGGAGGCAATCTCCCAGAGTTGAAGCCTATTGCGGAGCTTTTGGATTATGAACCGGTCCTAAATCAGGATCAGCTGGACCTGGCTGACCAAATGCGACACACGGTCTTTTCCTATAAGATTTCCATCTTGAAGTCTATGCTTCCAGGTCTTCTTAATTCTCAGTATGACAAAGTTATCATGGCGACTGATAAGCTAAGTGAAGAGGAGAGGGTCACTTTTCTTCAGGGGCTAGACCACATTCTTTTCTCCCAATTATCAGAGGAACAAGGTCAAGCTATTCCTCGTCTGGTGCAATCTGGTCGCGTAACGGTTGATTACATTGCCAAGGATAAGCAAAATATAAAAACGGAGAAGCATTATAGTGTTCAAAAGGGCATTTTAGAGACTTTGGACATTTCGCAACGAGCCAAGAAACGGTTAGAGTTAAGGGACTTCTTGCTAGGAAAAAGTGAATCTGGGAAGTTGGCTGACCTCCATAAATTGTTTTCTCGAGATGTGGTTAAGTTTTTCATTGAAGCTGGAGCTTTGGTCATCACTGAGGTTGAGGTCAATCGTGCAGACAGCTACTTTGAAAAGGTAGCAAGGACAGATTTTCTGGAGCTGAATGCGCAACAGGCGCATGCTGTTGAAGTCATGACAGGTCAGATTGGTCGTGGTGGCAAACCGTTCTTGTTAGAAGGAGTGACGGGTTCGGGTAAGACGGAAGTCTATCTTCATCTTATTGAGCGGACCTTGGCCATGGGGAAAACAGCCATTGTCTTGGTTCCAGAGATTTCCCTGACACCCCAAATGACCAATCGTTTCATCTCTCGTTTTGGTGACTTGGTGGCCATTATGCATTCAGGCTTGTCAGACGGTGAGAAATTTGACGAGTGGCGTAAGGTTAGGTCTGGTCAAGCCAAAGTTGTTGTAGGGGCACGTTCGGCTATCTTTGCTCCCTTGGACAATATTGGAGCAATCATTATTGATGAGGAACATGAGGCTACTTACAAACAAGAGTCCAATCCTCGCTACCATGCTAGAGATGTGGCCTTGCTTAGGGCCAAGAGTCATGGCGCTATTCTTGTCCTTGGCTCAGCGACGCCTTCTATTGAGACACGAGCGAGGGCTCAGAAAGGGGTTTACCATTTTCTTGAGTTGACGGAGAGGGCCAATCCTAAAGCTAAAATTCCACAGGTAGAAGTGGTGGATTTTAAGGACTTTGTAGGCCGACAAGAGGCGAGTGATTTTACGCCACCTCTCTTGGAAAAAATCCGAGAACGCTTGGCACGTAAGGAACAAGTTGTATTAATGTTGAACCGTCGTGGGTATTCCTCTTTTGTCATGTGTCGTGACTGTGGCTATGTGGATGATTGTCCCAACTGTGATATTTCATTGACCTTGCACATGGATACCAAGACCATGAATTGTCACTATTGTGATTTTCAAAAAGCAATACCACACGTCTGCCCTAACTGTCAGAGTCGTCAGATTCGCTATTATGGGACTGGAACACAGAAAGCTTATGACCAGTTGATGGAACTCTTGCCTGAAGCCAGAGTGATTCGGATGGATGTTGATACGACACGTAAGAAAGGTGCTCACGAGAAACTCTTGGAGGCTTTTGGAAGTGGCAAGGCTGACATTTTGCTTGGGACCCAAATGATTGCCAAGGGCTTGGATTTTCCAAATGTTACCTTGGTAGGGGTCTTGAATGCGGATACGTCCTTGAATTTACCGGATTTTCGTTCGGCTGAGCGAACCTTCCAACTCTTGACTCAGGTGGCTGGTCGTGCCGGTCGTGCGGACAAGGAAGGAGAGGTTATTATTCAGACCTATAATCCTAGCCATTATGCTATTCGGTTTGCGCAGCAACAGGATTATGAAGGCTTTTATGCCTATGAGATGGGGATTCGCCATCAGCTGGCTTATCCGCCCTATTTCTATACGGTAGGAATCACGCTTTCTCACAAGGACGAAGATTTTGTCGTCCGCAAGAGCTATGAGGTTATGGCTTATTTGAGAGAGCACTTGTCGGACAAGGTGACTTTTCTGGGACCAACACCTAAGCCTATTGCCCGAACACATAACCTATACCATTATCAGATTATTATCAAATACCGTTTTGAAGATAACTTGGAAGAGACGCTTAATGGGGTCCTTGATATGACCCAGGAACCTGAAAATAAGGACCTGCGTCTGATTATTGATCACGAACCTCAGAATTTTACTTAATCTAGAAAAGGAAAAATATGACAAAATTAGTATTTATGGGAACGCCTGCCTTTTCAGCGACAGTGCTGGAAGGACTTTTGACAGATGAGCGTTACGAAATTATCGCTGTTGTCACACAGCCAGATCGTGCTGTCGGCCGTAAAAAAGAAATCCGCATGACACCAGTTAAGGAAGTGGCCTTGGCGCATGACTTGCCTATTTATCAACCTGAAAAATTGTCGGGTTCAGAAGAGATGGCTCAAGTAATGGCACTAGGTGCTGATGGGATTGTGACTGCGGCTTATGGACAATTTTTGCCAAGCAAGTTGCTTAATAGCATGGATTTTGCGGTGAATGTTCACGCTTCTCTCTTGCCAAAATACCGTGGTGGGGCACCGATTCACTATGCCATTATCAATGGGGATGCAGAAGCAGGTGTGACAATTATGGAAATGGTCAAGGAGATGGACGCTGGTGACATGGTTAGCCAAAAGGCCTTGCCAATTCTTGACGAGGATAATGTTGGGACTATGTTTGAAAAATTGGCCGTTTTGGGTCGTGACCTTTTGCTTGAGACCTTGCCTGCCTATATTGCAGGAGAAGTTAAACCTGTTCCTCAAAATGCTAGTCAGGTAACCTTTTCACCAAACATTAGCCCAGAAGAAGAACGCCTTGATTGGAACAAGTCAGCACGCGACATCTTCAATCAAATCCGAGGAATGTATCCATGGCCTGTGGCCCATACTTTGCTTGATGGCAAACGTTTCAAGATTTATGAAGCAGATTTGGTAGAAGGTCAAGGACAGGTTGGTCATATCATTGAAAAAACCAAGAAGAGCTTGGTCGTTGCTACTGGTCAGGGGGCTATTTCACTTAAGACCGTTCAGCCTGCAGGAAAGCCTCGTATGGCTATTACTGATTTTCTCAATGGGGTAGGTCGCAATCTTGAAGTAGGTGATGTATTTGGCCAATGATTGGAAAAAAACAGCCCGTGGACAGGCACTTGAAGTCTTAGAAGAAGTCTTCCAAGAAGGGGCTTACTCGAATATTGCCCTCAATGCACGTCTGAGCAAGTCGCATCTAACAGATAAGGACAAGGCCTTGGTGACGGAAATTGTTTATGGAACTGTTGCCCGTAAGATTACTTTGGAATGGATCTTGGCCCATGTTATTGAGGATCGAGACAAACTTGAAGCTTGGGTCTACGACCTCTTGCTTTTGAGTCTTTACCAGTTGGCTTACTTAGATAAAATTCCAGCCCATGCGGTGGTTAATGATGCCGTTTCTATTGCTAAAAATCGAGGTAATAAAAAGGGTGCTGAGAAGCTGGTCAATGCCGTTCTTCGGAAATTGTCTAGTCAACCATTGCCAGACCCAAGTAAGATTAAACGTGTCAATAAGCGCTATTCTGTTCAATATTCCCTACCTGTATGGTTGGTGAAGAAACTTATTGACCAGTATGGGGAAGACCGTGCCCTTGCTATTTTCCAAAGTCTTTTTGTGAGAAACAAGGCCAGTGTTCGTGTGACAGATGTGTCTCGTATGGAAGAGATTGCGGAGGCAACTGGTGCTGAACGTTCAGAACTGTCACCAGTTGGGCTTGTTAAGTCGTCGGGCTATTTTGCTGGGACAGAATATTTTAAAGAGGGCTTGTTAACCATTCAGGATGAGACCAGTCAACTGGTTGCGCCAACTTTAGGGATTCAAGGTGAAGAAGAAATCCTTGATGCCTGTGCGGCTCCTGGTGGTAAGACGGTCCATATGGCTTCGTATTTGACCAGTGGACATGTAACAGCGCTTGACCTTTATGATCATAAACTAGATCTCATCAAGGAAAATGCGCAACGACTTGGTCTGGCTGATAAGGTTAAGACACAGAAACTGGATGCTAGTCAGGTTCATCGAGTCTTTCCAGCTGATAGTTTTGATAAGATACTCGTGGATGCTCCTTGTTCAGGAATTGGACTCATCCGTCGAAAACCAGATATTAAGTACAATAAGGACCTTCAAGACTTCGCATCCCTTAAGGCTGTGCAGTTGGACATCTTATCCAGTGTTTGTCAAACCCTACGCAAAGGTGGTATAATAACATATAGTACTTGCACCATTATAGCTGAAGAAAATCAAGAGGTGATTCAAGCTTTTCTTGAAACGCATCCTGATTTTGAGCAAGTTGCCTTAGACCATCCATGCCAAAACATAATGGTTAATGGCTGTTTGGCAATCACCCCCGAACAGTATCTAACTGATGGCTTCTTTATCGCACAGTTGCGTAAAAAGGCCTAGGGGTACAGAGGAGGAAATGCTGACGCAAGTCAGAAAAAAGATTATGGAAATTTCATTATTAACGGACATTGGCCAAAAGCGGTCAAACAACCAAGACTTTGTTAATAAATTTGTTAACCAAGCTGGTGTTACCCTTGTCGTTGTTGCAGACGGAATGGGTGGACACCGAGCTGGTAATATTGCCAGCGAAATGTCAGTAACGGACCTTGGTCGTGATTGGATCAACACAGATTTTCGTGAATTAAGTAAGATTCGTGATTGGATGATTGCTGCTATTGATGCAGAAAATCGTAAAATTTATGAACTCGGTCAAAATGAAGAGTACAAGGGCATGGGGACAACTATTGAAGTTCTTGCCTTTGTTGATAATGCTGTGATTTTTGCCCATGTTGGGGATTCACGTATTGCTCACATTCGTAATGGTGAATACAAACAATTGACAAGTGACCACTCTTTGGTAAATGCCCTTATCAAGGCTGGTCAATTGACAGAGGAAGAGGCAGCTGTCCACCCGCAACGTAATATCATTACGCAATCTGTAGGACAATCTGCCCCGATTGAGGCGGACCTCGGTGTGCAACAATTGGAACCTGGAGACTATATTTTAGCGAATTCAGATGGATTAACAAATATGATTTCAACTGATCAGATTGTTCATATTGTCAACAGTCCTGGATTTGTCGAAGAAAAGACTAGCCGTTTAGTGGCAGCTGCCAACGAGGCAGGTGGTCTTGATAATATCACAGTTGCTCTTGTTAAGATAGAAAGTGAGGAAGGATAATGATCCAAGTCGGCAAATTGTTTGCTGGACGTTATCGAATCCTTAAAGCTATCGGACGTGGCGGTATGGCGGATGTTTATCTGGCTAACGACCTGATTTTGGATAATGAAGAAGTCGCTATCAAGGTGCTTCGGACCAATTATCAGACCGATCAGGTGGCTGTGGCGCGTTTCCAACGGGAAGCGCGTGCCATGGCAGAACTCAGTCATCCAAATATTGTTGCGATTCGAGATATTGGCGAAGAAGACGGCCAGCAATTCTTAGCGATGGAATATGTGGATGGTTCGGACTTGAAGAAATATATTCAAGATCATGCACCTCTATCTAACCAAGACGTTGTGCGTATCATGGGAGAAGTTCTCTCTGCCATGACTCTTGCCCATCAAAAAGGAATTATTCATAGGGATTTGAAGCCGCAAAACGTTCTTTTAACAAGGGATGGAACGGCTAAGGTGACCGATTTTGGTATTGCAGTGGCCTTTGCTGAGACGAGCCTGACTCAGACCAATTCTATGTTAGGTTCAGTCCACTACCTGTCCCCAGAGCAAGCGAGAGGGTCTAAAGCTACTATTCAGAGTGACATCTATGCTATGGGTATCATGCTCTTTGAGATGTTGACAGGACATATTCCTTATGATGGTGACAGTGCAGTTACCATTGCCCTCCAACATTTTCAAAAGCCTCTGCCATCGATTTTGGCTGAGAACCATAACGTTCCTCAAGCTTTGGAGAATGTGGTTATTCGAGCGACAGCTAAAAAGTTAGAAAACCGTTACAACAGTACTCTGGAAATGAGCCGTGACCTTGTGACGAGTCTTCATCCTAGCCATAGTCGTGATGCTAAGGTAGTCTTTGATGACATGACGGATACCAAGACCTTGCCTAAGGTTGATCCAGTTCCGTCAGCAACCCTTGAGAAAAAGGCTGCTGCTCAACCATCAGAGCCTACACCAACCCAAAGTAAACACCCAAGGAAAAAACCTTCTCCAGCTAAAAAGAAGAAAAATCTCTTTTCAACTCTACTCAAGGTTTTCCTAGGACTAGTCTTTATTGGCATTATCATCTTTGCCTATTTGGTATTTACTAACCCAGATAATGCTCAGGTGCCAAATGTTGTCGGACAAGAGTTGTCAACGGCTCAGACGAAACTTGAAAGTGCAGGCTTTAAGGTCGGTGATGTCAAAGAAGTCGAGGATGATTCTGTCGACAAGGGCAAGGTTATCAAGACAGATCCTACAGCTGGAACGACTCGTAAAGAAGGAACAAGCATTGATGTCTATGTTTCTTCCGGCGACAAAGGATTCACTCTGAAAGATTACAAGGGCAAAAACTACAAGGATGCTGTCAAAGACTTAACCTCAAATTATGGGGTATCTGAAGATCAAATTGATATTCAAAATGTCGAAGATGATAGTGCCGACGAAGGTGAAATCTTGTCACAGAGCCCTGGTAAGAATAAGACCTTTAATCCTAAAGATTCTAAGGCTAAGATTAAGTTCCGTGTGGCAACACCTAAGACCATCACTATGCCTGATGTAACAGGCTTGACAGTTTCAACAGCAGTGCAGACCTTGAACCGTAAAGATATTTCAAGTAGTAATATTGAATATCACGACTATAATACAGGAGCCAAGTTGGATAAGGATAAGGTTCCTAGTAGTACTGAGGTTCTTTATCAAGATCCACAAGTTGGTACTGCCGTTGATGGTACGGTGATTCTCTACGTTTCTATTACAACAGCAAGTTCAAGCCTTCAATCAAGCTCAACAAGTACGACTCATTCGTCATCTACCAGCTCAAGCACTGAAAGCACATCTTCAAGTACAGAAACATCTACAGAAGCTACCCACACAGAACAACAATAGACTGCTTGTCATTGAGAAGTTCTGAAAAGAATAGGAATGGTTTTATGTATGCGAACGAAGCAAGCATAAACCTAGACTTTCGACTACGATAACTATGCCTGAACTTTAAAGTTTCAGACGTTCGGAAGCTTCATGATTGTAGTTATGAGACTCCAAAGGGTTTTGCTGACGCTTGTCTTTATCTAAGGAAAGTCTCAACAAAATTAATATCAAAGAGAGGTTGTGAGACCTCTCTTTTTCTGCACTTTTTGTCAATTGGCCTAAAATTTGATAGAATGAAGCCTGTATACTTTTATGTGAGAGGTCCTTATGACCAAATTTAATTTTTTCTTGGTAGTGGAAGCCTTACTTTTGACTTTAGGGTTAATCACTATCTTTAACAATGATATTACCAGTTTTATTTTTATTTTAGTCTTGACTCTCTTGGCTATCCGTTTCTTTAATAAAGAGTCTAAGAGTGATTTTGTCTTGACGATTAGTTTAATTTCACTTTTTTTGGTTTCCATGTGGAATGTCTATGTGGTACTTGCTATCTTGGTGGGTGTAGCCTATGTCATGATTAACCATTTTTCACAGGTTAAGAAAAAGAATCGCTATGCCCTCATCAAGTTCAAAGAAGACGATTTAGATCCCCGGGCTGTGCGAAATCAGTGGATTGGGACCCGTATGGAGCCAGTGAGTGATCGCTATGATTTTGATGACATCAATATTATCCGTTTCTTTGGGACAGATGTGATTGATTTGACTCAGGTTATTGTTTCAGGTAGAGACAATGTTGTGATTCTTCAGAAACTGTATGGGCCAACAACGGTCTTGGTGCCCATTGATGTTTCTGTTAAACTTAACATTTCTGCTATTTATAGCTCTGTCACCTTCTTCAATGAAGATGAATATGACCTTCGTTATGAAAGTTTGACCTTGCAAGGTGCGGAGTATGAGCATGCCTATAGAACAGTCAAATTGATTCTCAATGTGGGAGCCGGGCCAGTGGAGGTACGTCGCAAATGAAGAAACAGTACCTATTTTTAATCCTTATTTACTCGGTTGTTGTCCTGGTCGGTGTCACCTTGGTTGTGATGGACAGTTTCAATCTCAATTTTTCATTGGTTTTTGGTAGTCTTTCCCAAGCGTTTCACTTTCTTTTTAACATGTTCTTTGTGGTTCTGAGTCTGCTCATTCTGCTCTATATCCTGTGGGCTATTGCTAATGATAATAGTATGCGTTCGGTCAATCAGGATTTGCGTCGGATTATCAATAACCAATCTGTTAAGCGCCAGGGAGATATTGAGTTAGACAAGAACATGATGCGCCTGTCTCATAAGATGCGCAAATTGACTGAAGACCTGCAAAAGACTGAGAATGCTCAGGCCCTTCAAAGCCGTGATATTATCAAGAAGGAGCGAGGTCGTATTGCTCGTGATCTTCATGATACGGTGAGTCAGGAACTCTTTGCGGCTAGTATGATTCTGTCTGGGGTCTCTCAAATGGTGGATCAGCTGACTAAGGAGGACCTCCATAATCAGATACAGGCGGTTGAAGCCATGCTTACTGACGCTCAGAATGACATGCGTGTTTTACTCTTGCATCTTCGCCCGACTGAGCTTGAAAACAAGACCTTGCAAGAAGGTTTGCAGATGATTCTTAAGGAGCTAACCGATAAATCCAATATTCGTGTGATTTACAAGGATATGGTTAAGAAAGTGCCTAAGCGGATTGAAAATAATCTCTTTAGGATTGCCCAAGAGTTTATCTCTAATACCCTAAAACACGCCAAGGCTAGTCAAATAGAGGTTTATCTCTACCAAAATAGTCAGGAGATTCAGTTGAAAATGCTGGATAATGGTGTTGGTTATGATTTGAATGCCTCGACTGACGAAATGAGTTACGGACTGAAAAATATCCAAGAACGTGTCGATGAAATGGCTGGAACCGTACAGTTCCTATCTGCTAAAGGTAAAGGAACCTCCATTGATGTTCGTGTGCCAATATTGAGAGGAGAAAACAATGTCGAATAAAATAAGTGTGATTTTGGTCGATGACCATGAAATGGTCCGCTTGGGCCTCAAGAGCTTCTTGAATCTTCAAGGAGACGTAGAAGTGGTTGGAGAGGCAGGTAATGGCCGTGAAGGTGTCGACCTGGCTTTGGAATTACGTCCAGATGTGGTTGTAATGGATCTTGTTATGCCTGAGTTAGATGGCGTACAAGCAACCTTAGAATTACTCAAAGAATGGCCTGAAGCTAAAATTTTGGTTTTGACCAGTTATTTGGACAATGAAAAAATTTATCCGGTTATTGAAGCAGGTGCTAAAGGTTACATGCTCAAGACTAGCAGTGCGGCAGAAATTCTTAATAGTATCCGTAAGGTTTACCGTGGTGAGGAAGCTATCGAGACTGAGGTAGACAATAAGATTAAGTACCACGATAGTCATCCGGATTTACACGATGACTTGACAGCACGTGAACGTGATATCCTGGCACTTTTGGCTAAAGGCTATGACAATCAAACCATTGCTAATGAACTTTTTATTTCGTTGAAGACTGTCAAAACGCACGTTTCGAATATCTTGGGTAAACTCAACGTAGATGATCGTACTCAAGCAGTAGTCTATGCTTTTAGACATCATCTAGTTTCACAAAACGATGATTAAGGTGGCTCATGTCAACTCGTCTGTAAAAAAGACCAAGAGTATTTGCTTAAAGAAAATTTTTTCTGATTTTGTCAGTCAAATATATTGACTTTATGTCTAGCAAGACATACAATAGAGTTATCCTAAAACTTTTCTTTTTTCATATGAGGTCACTCAACCTCGTATCATCCATCTAAGTGCTCTTAGATGATGAAATCTCCTAATTCAAAGCAATCGGTTAACCGGTTGTTTTTTTGTGAAAAAATGTTAAAAAGTGTTGACAGTCATCCTATCTTTCTGTAAAATAGTAAGAGTCTTTTGGGGTATAGCCAAGCGGTAAGGCAAGGGACTTTGACTCCCTCATGCGTTGGTTCGAATCCAGCTACCCCAGTTTTATCTGAGGGTAAAAAGATAAACTATGGTCCGTTGGTCAAGGGGTTAAGACACCGCCTTTTCACGGCGGTAACACGGGTTCGAATCCCGTACGGACTATTAGTACCAGCTAGAGAAAGCTGGTTTTTTTGTATCCTTTTTGATAGAATAGAGAAGCTAATTGGCCAAAACAAGACCATTCATGCTACTCTAAAATTAAAGTCAATAGAAGCATCTGACGTGACTAAAAAGACTCATGTGATGATGACAGACATAGGTTCGCCTTGCCTTAAAATAAGAATGTCCAAGCGATTCACTGAAGTCTTTCACCTTTCTAGCAAGGAAGAGTTTAAGTTACTGCTTACTTTGATTGAAAAAAATAAATAAGGAATTTAAATGACATACTATAACGTTGGAAAGATTGTAAACACACAGGGCTTACAGGGGGAACTCCGTGTTTTGTCTGTAACGGATTTTGCGGATGAACGTTTTAAGAAGAAGAGTCTCCTAGCCCTTTTTGATGACAAAGATAACTACATCATGGATGTTGAAGTTGCTAGTCACCGTAAACACAAGAACTTTGATATTGTTAAGTTTAAGGGACTCTATCATATCAATGATGTCGAAAAGTACAAGGGGTACAGCCTCAAAGTTGCTGAGGAAAATCTAACAGACCTTGATGATGGGGAGTTTTACTACCATGAAATCATTGGTCTTGATGTTTATGAAGGGGATACCCTCATCGGTCAGGTTAAAGAGATTCTCCAACCGGGGGCCAACGACGTTTGGGTAGTCAAACGCAAAGGCAAGAAAGACTTGCTCCTGCCTTATATTCCACCAGTGGTTCTCGATGTTGATGTTGTGGCTGGCCGTATTGAGGTTGAACTTATGGAAGGGTTAGACGATGAAGATTGATATCTTGACGCTATTTCCAGATATGTTTGCTCCCTTAGAGCACTCCATCGTAGGCAAGGCCCAGGAAAAAGGTCTCTTAGAAATTAACTATCATAACTTCCGTGAGAATGCAGAGAAGGCTCGTCATGTGGATGATGAACCCTACGGTGGCGGACAAGGCATGTTGCTGCGTGCTCAGCCAATTTTTGATACCTTTGATAAACTACAGGTGACCAAACCTCGTGTCATTCTCTTAGATCCTGCAGGACGTACCTTTGACCAGGTCTATGCGGAAGAATTGGCTCAAGAAGAGGAGTTGGTCTTTATCTGTGGCCACTATGAGGGCTATGACGAACGCATCAAAACCTTAGTGACGGACGAAATCTCACTAGGAGACTTTGTCTTAACAGGCGGAGAGTTGGCTGCTATGACCATTGTAGATGCAACTGTCCGCTTGATTCCAGAGGTTTTGGGTAAGGAAGCCAGTCATAAGGATGATAGTTTTTCATCAGGGCTTTTGGAGTTTCCACAGTATACGCGTCCAGCTGAATTTCGTGGTATGAAGGTGCCAGATGTTCTCTTGTCAGGGCACCACGTCAATATTCGACGTTGGCGGATGGAGCAAAGTCTGCGTAAGACCTTAGAGCGTCGACCAGATCTTTTGGAAAACTATGATTTTACAGACGAAGAACGTCAGATTTTAGAAGAGATAAAAGCAGAAGGAAAATAAAATGTCAGAAGAAAAGATTTACGATATTACCATTATTGGTGGTGGACCAGTCGGTCTTTGGGCAGCTTTTTATGCTGGCCTACGTGGCATGACTGTTAATATTATTGAGAGTTTGTCAGAGCTTGGTGGTCAGCCTGCCATTCTCTACCCAGAAAAGAAAATCTACGATATTCCGGCCTATCCTCAAACGACAGGTGCGGAATTGACAGAGAACCTTTTGATTCAGCTCAAGCGTTTTGAAGACCGTGTCGATATTCATTTGAAAGAGGAAGTACAAACCTTTGAGAAGACGGATGGTGTCTTCACGATAACGACTAGTAAGGGTCAACACTTGTCTAAGGCTATCGTCATTGCTTGTGGAAATGGTGCTTTCGCTCCACGTCCTTTGGGTGTGGACAATGAAGAAGATTATGCAGATAACAACTTGTTCTATAATGTGCATAGTCTGGACCAATTTGCTGGCAAGAAGGTTGTGATTGCTGGTGGTGGTGATTCAGCCGTTGACTGGGCCAATCACTTGGATGGTATTGCTGAGAGTGTGACCTTGATTCACCGTCGTGATGCCTTCCGTGCCCATGAGCACAGTGTTGAGCTACTTCATCAATCGTCAGTTAATGTGATGACGCCTTATGTACCGCTTGAAATTAAGGGTGCGGATGGTTTTGCTCAAAGTTTGACGGTTCAAAAAGTGAAGTCAGACGAGGTTGAGGAATTGCCATTAGATTCCCTGATTGTCAGCTTTGGTTTCTCAACTAATAACAAAAATCTTCGCAATTGGAATGTCGATTACAAACGTTCAAGTATTGCGGTCAATCCTAAGTTTGAAACGTCGCAAGAAGGTGTCTATGCTATCGGTGATGCAGCAGAATATGAAGGCAAGATTGATTTGATTGCGGTTGGTATGGGTGAAGCCCCTATCGCTATTAACCAAGCTATCCAATATATTAATCCAGATGGTAAGAACCGCCCAGTTCACTCAACGTCTTTGATTGAAGACTAATTTTAAAAGAAGACTTTGCTTTCAATTTCAAGAGAGACTTGTCTCTCTTTTTTCATGTTTAAAAACGTGGTATAATACAGCTATGGCTAAAACGAAAAAAACAAAAAAGGGGACGGATTCTAAGAGCAGTAAGAAGCGGCCCACAAAAGCAGAATTAGACAGACAGAAGGCGATTAAGCGGATGCTATGGACCTTCTTTTTTGCCTTTGTCTTAATTTTCCCAGTCTTTCGATTGGGTTTCTTTGGGATAACACTCTACAATTTCTTTCGTGTGTTTGTAGGCAGTCTGGCTTATCCATTGATTTTTGCCATCTATGTCTATCTTTTTGGGTTTAAATGGTTGCGTAAACATAGCAATTATGTGACGGGATTTTGGATGGCTTTTGTAGGCCTCTTGATAGAGTTTCATGCCTATCTCTTTACCTTAGATCGTATGGATGGTCTAGATATTTTCCCTGGAACGATGGATTTGCTTTTTGGGGAATTTGTGAGTGTGCAGGTAGCTCGTTTCACAGGGGGAGGTTTGTTAGGTGCTCTCTTGTATAAGCCTAGTTACTTCCTCTTTTCAAATCTTGGTAGTTTCATGATTGGTGGCTTGTTCATTCTCTTGGGTGCTTTTATTATGAGTCCCTGGGATGTTTTGGATGTCATGGATTATGCTAAAGCAGTATGGCAACGAGGTGCTGAAAAGCGTTTGGAACGAACAGCTCAACGGCAGGAGAAGAAGGCAGAGCGTCAGGCCCAGAAAGAGCGTGAAGCGCAAGAACGTGCAGAGGAAGAACGTCTGGCTGATTTGACCGTTGATGAAGAGACTGGCGAAATTTTAGAGGACGAAGCAGAGGAATTACCGCAAGAAGCTGAGATTTATACTCCTGAACCAGAAATCAGTGATTATGCCTCTGAGGTTTACGATGACAATTTTCCTCCAGAGGATTATGAGGATTTTCAAGCAAACGTCCCTCCTTATCCAGAGGATTTGCCAACCGAAGAGTTTCCACCATCTATGGTGGTTGAGGGCGATGATGCTCCTGTTGAGGTAGATTTTACACCTAAGGAGCTCTTGCAGTACAAACTCCCTACCATCGATCTTTTTGCACCGGACAAACCTAAAAGTCAGTCTAAAGAGAAAAACATTGTTCGTAAGAATATACGTATCCTTGAGGATACCTTCAAGAGTTTCAACATTGATGTCAAGGTTGAGCGGGCCGAAATTGGGCCATCTGTGACTAAGTACGAGGTCAAACCTGCTGTTGGGGTTCGGGTCAATCGTATATCCAATCTAGCGGATGACTTGGCTTTGGCTCTTGCCGCAAAAGATGTCCGGATTGAGGCGCCTATTCCTGGAAAATCTTTGGTTGGTATCGAAGTTCCTAACTCTGAGATTGCGACGGTGTCTTTCCGTGAACTCTGGGAGCAGGCTAAGACAGATCCTAATAAACTCTTGGAAGTTCCTCTTGGTAAGGCGGTTGACGGTTCGGCTCGTAGCTTTGATTTAGCTCGCATGCCTCACTTACTAGTGGCTGGGTCAACAGGTTCTGGTAAATCTGTTGCGGTTAACGGAATCATCTCAAGTATTCTGATGAAGGCTCGCCCAGATCAGGTTAAGTTCCTCATGGTCGATCCTAAGATGGTTGAGCTCTCTGTTTACAACGATATTCCACATCTTCTCATCCCTGTGGTGACCAACCCACGTAAGGCAGCTAAGGCCCTTCAAAAAGTGGTGGATGAGATGGAAAATCGTTACGAACTCTTTAGTAAATTTGGGGTGCGTAATATCGCTGGCTACAATGCCAAAGTTGAAGACTGGAATGCCCAATCGCAAGAGAAACAGATTCCTTTGCCTTTGATTGTGGTTATTGTCGATGAGTTAGCTGACTTGATGATGGTGGCCAGCAAGGAAGTGGAAGATGCTATCATCCGTCTGGGACAAAAGGCGCGTGCAGCAGGTATCCACATGATTCTTGCCACCCAACGTCCATCAGTTGATGTTATCTCTGGCTTGATTAAGGCCAATGTGCCATCTCGTGTGGCCTTTGCCGTGTCTTCTGGAACAGATAGTCGTACCATTTTGGATGAAAATGGAGCTGAAAAATTACTCGGACGTGGGGACATGCTTTTCAAACCTATTGATGAAAACCATCCCGTTCGTTTGCAAGGCTCTTTCATTTCTGATGATGATGTGGAACGCATTGTGACCTTTATCAAGGAACAAGCCTCAGCTGACTACGATGAGAGCTTCGACCCTGGTGATGTTTCTGAAAATGATTTTGGAGGAGCTTCATCTTCTAATGGTGGGGGTTCAGAAGGCGATCCGCTTTTTGAGGAAGCCAAGGCTCTGGTATTGGAAACGCAAAAAGCAAGTGCATCCATGATTCAACGTCGTCTATCAGTTGGTTTCAACCGTGCCACTCGTTTGATGGAAGAATTGGAAGAAGCAGGTGTTATCGGACCAGCCGAAGGTACCAAACCTCGTAAGGTTTTGATGACTCAAGAATAATGATACAAAGTGTATCAGCTTTAGCCTGTAGCCTACAATATTCTAAAATAACTAAAGGATATGAGAAATAACTGCGTTTAGTGGATTTCTCATATCCTTTTTTGATTGGTAGGGAGAATAGTTTTTACTTTAGAAAAAACGCTTTCAAATTCACCTTTATTTTGTGTTATAATGAGTATATGTACTACTTAGATAGAAAAGGAGAAAAAATGGACAACAGGGTAATCGTTCATTTTCACAGTATGAACGGTGAATATTCAAAATATAGCATGTGGAGGTGGCTAGATGGCTACTGGGGAAAGGATGCGTTTTTTTCAGGCCAAGATGACTTTGGCTTAATTGGAGAAGTATCATTTCCAGCATCTCGTTTTATTGATTCTGTAAATTTGTTAGTAAAAAGCGGGAACTGGTCTAGTCAAACACATGATTATCATATTCGTCGTTTTTTGGGGGATGCTCCCAATGAGATTTGGTTGGTAGAGGGAGATTCTGAAGTTTACTATTCAAAGCCAGCTGCTTTAACTAGCAGTTGCTTTACTGAACGTGATCACCATGCCTTTGACATGGCCATTCGTAAGAAAGAATTCGACCAAAAATGGGGCTTTCAAGGCTGGTTAGGTCACAAATACCATGCCAAAGAAACAGAATTCCGTTTGTGGGCACCTTTGGCGCACCGTGTTCAGGTCCTCATCTATAGAAAAGATGGAAAACGTCCTCGCATCATTAAAATGAAAAGAGGGACAAGTATCAACAAGGATCACCATCAGTTAAATAATCAGGGTGTGTGGACAGCTAAAATCAAACAAAACTTAGATGGAGTGGCTTACCAATATCGTGTGTATCATGAGGAAAGATTCTACCAAGACACACGAGATCCTTACAGCCTGGCACTTAGCTTAGATAACAAAAAGAGTTTGGTCGTCAATCCAGAACGAATGATTCCAAAGGGCTATCAAAAAGTCACAAAAGCCAATGCTCACTGGCGAACCAAGAATCCATGCTCTGCAGTCATTTGTGAAATGCATATCCGTGACTTCTCTAAGTCAAAGACTTCAGGGGTCAAAGAAAAATACAGAGGAACCTACCTCGGTGCTTGTCAAGAGGGAACAAAGAATGCTCATGGTGATGTGACTGGATTTGATTACATCAAGGGGATGGGATACAATTACATACAATTGCAACCTGTTTTTGACCACCATAAGACCTATGACGAAAAGGGCAATATTCTATACAACTGGGGATACGATCCTGAAAACTATAATGTTCCCGATCGCCAGTTTGCCGCTGACCAAAAGAATCCTATCGCCCCTATCTTGGAACTGAAGAATATGATTCAGGCCTATCATAAGGCAGGTATTGGAGTTATTATGGACGTTGTTTATAATCATACCTACTCTTCTTACAGTTCACCCTTCCAATTGTCTGTACCGGCTTATTATTACCGTATGCATGACAATGGTTCATTTCAAGATGGTTCTGGTTGTGGAAATGAAACAGCGAGTGACAAGGAAATGTTCCGTAAGTATATGATTGATTCCTTGACTTACTGGGTTGAAGAATTTGGCGTTGATGGTTTTCGTTTTGACCTAATGGGATTGCATGATGTTGAAACAATGAATGCTATCCGCTCAGCTATGGATGCTATTGATTCCCGTATTTTACTCTATGGTGAAGGATGGGATATGGGAATAGGTTTAGCCAGTGAACAAAAGGCTAAGAAGGATAATGCGGCCCTCCTTCCTCGTATAGGTTTCTTCAATGACAATTCACGTGATGCCGTTAAAGGGGCAGAAGTATATGGCCATATCAGTAAAGGTTTTGTTTCAGGTGCTCCAACAGAAGATAAAATTGCTAAGAGTCTCTTGGGAAGTCGTGGCTTTGTCAATTACTTGATGCCAGGACAAGTATTAAATTATATTGAGGCTCATGATAATTATAATCTTAACGATCTCATGAATCACTTACATCCTGAAGATTCTGAAGAAGATATTGAAAATCGTATTTACTTAGCTAATGCTTTAAATCTGAGCATGCAGGGAATGTGCTTCATGCAACTTGGTCAGGAGTTTCAACGGACTAAGATGGTGGGAACTGGACCTGATGGTGCCATTACCAATGAGGATGAACAACGTGCTATGAATAGCTATAATGCGCCAGATGAAGTTAATCAGGTGGACTGGAACCAAGTTACGCTTAAAAAATCTTTGATTGCCAAGGTTGCTAAGTTGATTGAAAGAAAAAAAACAAGTCCTGAATTTTCATACCATAGTTTCGCAGAAATTTATGATAATCTTTTTGTATTTAAAGCGGAGTATGACTCAGGTATTGTGGAATTACATGTTTCTGGTCATCTAAATAAAGCATTTGTTTTTAACAATGTGAAAAAAAGTTTAGATATTTTCTGACAGAGCATAGAAAATATGATATAATTTAGTAAACGCTTACATAGAGGCTTTGATAGCTCACGCATTATCTAGAAAAGTTTTAGTGTAGTAGAATTATCAATTTTCAGGAAGGAGAGATGATATGAAACATGATGAAGCTATGTATACATTTGGAATAGGTGAGAATTTCCATTTACAAAATTATCTAGGTTCACATGAGATAGATGGTAGTGAAGAGGGCTATGTTTTCCGTGTCTGGGCACCCCATGCTGAAAATGTTCAGGTGATTGGTGACTTTACAGGATGGTTTGACGAACCCTTAGACATGGTTAAAAATCATATTGGTGTTTGGGAGGTAACGTCAGACCTCCCAGAAGAAGGTCAGCTTTATAAGTTTTTGGTTAAGCGCAAGGGTGGTCAAGTGGTCGAAAAAATGGATCCTTTTGCCACTTACTTGGAACCTCGACCAGGAACAGGGGCTGTGATTCGTAAAAAAGTTGACAAAAAATGGAAAGATGGCCTTTGGATGGGCCGTCGTAAGCGTTTAGGTTTTCAAAAACGTCCCGTTAATATTTATGAAGTTCACGCCTCTTCTTGGAAGTTAAAAGAAGACGGTCAACCATATACCTTTAAAGAACTCAAAGAAGAGTTGATTCCATACTTGGTTGAGATGAAATACACACATGTTGAGTTTCTTCCTTTGATGGCTCACCCTCTAGGGATGAGTTGGGGTTATCAACTGATGGGGTATTTCGCTTTTGAACACACCTATGGTACACCAGAAGAATTCCAAGACTTCGTTGAAGCTTGTCACCAAAATAACATTGGTGTTCTGGTAGACTGGGTTCCAGGGCATTTCACTCAAAACGATGATGCCTTAGCATACTTTGATGGAACGCCAACATTTGAGTATCAAGACCATGACCGTGCTCACAATTATCGTTGGGGAGCCTTGAATTTTGATTTAGGAAAAAATCAAGTACAGTCTTTCCTTATCTCAAGTGCACTTTATTGGATTGAAAATTATCATATCGATGGTATCCGTGTAGATGCTGTATCTAATATGCTCTATTTGGACTACGATGAAGGTCCATGGCTACCAAATAGGGAAGGTGGAAATCGAAACTTAGAAGGCTATGGCTTCCTACAAAAATTAAACCGAGTCGTTAAAGAACGTCATCCAGGTGTTATGATGATTGCTGAAGAATCAACGGCAGCAACACCAATTACTCAGCCTATTGAAGAAGGTGGTCTAGGCTTCGACTTCAAATGGAACATGGGTTGGATGAATGATATTCTTAAGTTCTACGAAGAAGATCCAGTTTATCGTCAGTATGATTTCAATCTTATGACCTTCAGCTTCATGTACTGTTTCAATGAGCATTATGTCTTACCATTCTCACATGACGAAGTGGTACACGGTAAAAAGAGCATGATGCATAAGATGTGGGGTGATCGCTACAATCAATTTGCTGGCCTACGTAATCTCTATACTTATCAGCTTTGCCACCCAGGTAAAAAGTTGTTGTTCATGGGTTCTGAATTTGGCCAATTCCTAGAATGGAAGTATGACTACCAATTGGAATGGGTGAACCTTGAAGATAAATTGAACCAACAAATGCAAGAATTTACTAGCTTTGCTAATGGTTTCTATAAAGACCATCGAGCATTGTGGCAGATAGATGATTCGTACAGCGGTTTGGAAATCATTGATGCTGATAACCGTGCTGAAAGTGTTCTGTCATTCATTCGTTGGAGTGAAAAGGGTGAGTTCTTGGTATGTGTCTTCAACTTGGCACCAGTAGAGCGTAGAAACTTCACCATTGGATTACCAGTAGCGGGTATCTACCAAGAAGTTCTTAACACTGAAATGGAAGAATTTGGTGGTGTTTGGAAAGAAGGAAATCCTAATACGAAGACGAAAAAATCTAAGTGGAAGGATTATGAAAATACCCTTACCTTCACTTTGCCTGCACTTGGTGCAAGTATCTGGCGTGTGAAACGTCGTCTAAAATAACATTTTTAGTAACGATTTAGTTTTGCTATTATCGTGGAACGTAACAATAGCTTTATATTTATAATTTGTCATACTCAACTTCGTGAAAGAAAAACGTTAATAAGGAGTCTTATCCATCGCCGTCTTTCTCTTCAAACGATTAGAGGCTAAAACTAATTGGAGGAATTTACATGAAAAATGAAATGTTGGCTTTGATTCTTGCCGGTGGGCAAGGAACTCGTCTTGGGAAATTGACCCAAAGCATTGCCAAACCTGCGGTACAATTTGGTGGTCGTTACCGTATCATTGACTTCGGTTTGTCTAACTGTGCCAACTCTGGCATTAACAATGTTGGTGTTATTACTCAGTACCAACCATTGGCTTTGAACAGCCATATTGGTAATGGTTCAAGTTGGGGCTTGGATGGTGTAAATTCTGGTGTTTCAATTCTTCAACCATATTCTGCAAGTGAAGGAAACCGATGGTTTGAAGGAACTAGCCATGCCATCTACCAAAACATTGATTATATCGACACTATCAATCCTGAATATGTCCTTATCTTGTCTGGTGACCATATCTACAAAATGGACTATGATGAAATGCTAGAATCACATAAGGATCATAATGCTAGTCTTACGGTAGCTGTACTTGATGTACCACTTAAAGAAGCAAGTCGCTTTGGTATCATGAATACTGATGCAAATAATCGCATTGTAGAATTTGAAGAAAAACCAGAACATCCAAAATCTACGAAAGCATCAATGGGTATTTACATTTTTGACTGGAAACGTCTACGCAACATGTTGGTATCAGCAGAAAAAGGTGGCATTGAAATGTCAGACTTTGGTAAACATGTTATTCCTGCTTACTTGGAAACTGGTGAAAGTGTTTATGCTTATGAATTTTCAGGCTATTGGAAAGATGTCGGTACTATCGAATCCCTTTGGGAAGCAAATATGGAATACATTTCACCAGAAAATGCTTTGGATAGCCGTAACCGCCAATGGAAGATTTACTCACGTAACATGATTGCTCCACCAAACTTCTTTGGTGAACATGCCCATGTTGAGGATTCCCTTGTAGTCGACGGTTCATTAGTTGATGGAACAGTTAAACATTCTGTCCTTTCAACCAATGCTCAAATTCGTGAAGGTGCTGTGGTTGAAGATTCAGTAATCATGAGTGGTGCAGTCATTGCTAAAGGTGCAAAAATTAAACGTGCCATTATCGGTGAAGGAGCACACATTTCTGAAGGCGTTGAAATTGACGGAACAGAAGAAGTGCAAGTCGTAGGATACAATGAAGTAGTGGGGGTACCAAAAGATGAAGATTGATAAATATTCTGCAATTCTAGGAAATACCGTAGGGTATCATGACATGGATGGTTTGACGGCACACCGTCCTATTGCCAGCCTACCATTTGGTGGAAAATATCGCCTCATCGACTTCCCTCTCTCTAATTTGGCTAATGCTGGTATTCGTAGCGTCTTTGGTATCTTCCAAAACGAAAACATTAGCTCAGTTTTTGACCACATTCGTTCTGGTCGTGAGTGGGGCTTGTCTACTCTCTTGAGTCACTACTACCTTGGTATTTACAATACTCCTGTTGAAAGCTCAACTGTTGATGAGGAATACTATCGTCAAATTTTGACTTATTTGAAACGTTCAGGATCAGATCAGACTGTAGCACTTAACAGTGATGTATTGGTTAACATTGACCTTAATCAAGTTTTCCACCTTCATAATACTACAGACCAAAAAATTACAGTAGTTTATAAGAAATTGCCAAAAGAACAGATTTCATCAGTTAACAGTGTGTTTGAAATCGATGAAACTGATAAGATTGTTTCGCATGAACTCTTCCAAGACAATGGTCAAGAAATTTATAACATGTCAACAGATATCTTTGTAGTTGACACTCCTTACTTGATTGAAAAATTGGAAGAAGAAGCTGCTAAGGAAGAACCTCGTAAACTACGCTATGTTCTTCGTGATTTGGCAGCTGCTGAGGGTGGATTCGCCTATGAATATACTGGCTATCTTTCAAATATCCATTCTGTAAAATCTTACTTTGACGCTAACTTGGATATGTTGGATACTCAAAAATTCTATTCACTCTTTGCTCCAAATCAAAAAGTGTATACAAAAGTGAAAAACGAAGAGCCAACTTACTACTCAAATAGTTCTGATGTTAAACGTTCTCAGTTTGCATCTGGTTCTATTGTGCGTGGCCATGTTGAAGATTCAGTAGTGTCTCGTAATGTAGACTTGCAAGAAGGTTCTAGTGTGACGCACTCTGTTGTTTTCCCTCGTGTTGAAATTGGTAAAAATGCAACTGTTGATTACGCTATCGTTGATAAAGGTGTTACAATTGCTGATGGTGTAACCATTCAAGGAACTGAAAACAACCCTGTTGTTATTACAAAAGGAAGCGTTGTAACAGAGGATATTGTACGATGAAAGTTTTATTTGTAGCAGCTGAAGGTGCACCTTTCGCTAAAACAGGTGGTCTTGGTGATGTAATCGGTGCTCTTCCTAAATCATTAGTTAAAGATGGAAATGAAGTTGCCGTTATTCTTCCTTACTACAATATGATTGCCGCAAAATTTGGTGATCAAATGGAAGATTTAGGCTACTTCTACACGAAATTGGGATGGCGTTGGCAATATGTTGGCATGAAGAAAACCACCCATGAAGGTGTTGACTTCTACTTCGTGGATAACGAACAATACTTCAATCGTGGAACAGTTTATGGTGAATGGGATGACGGCGAACGTTTTGCTTATTTCCAATTGGCTGCCTTGGAGTTAATGGAAAAAATTGACTTCATTCCAGATGTTCTTCATGTGCATGATTACCACACAGCCATGATTCCTTTCTTGCTTAAGGAAAAATACCACTGGATTAAAGCCTATAAAAATATCAGGACTGTCTTTACCATTCATAATATTGAATTCCAAGGTCAATTTGATAGTGGTATGTTGGGCGATCTTTTCGGCGTGGGCTATGAACGTTATGAAGATGGAACACTTCGTTGGAACAACTGTCTCAACTGGATGAAAGCCGCTGTGCTTTATGCCGATCGTGTAACAACTGTTTCACCATCATATGCAGAAGAAATTAAAACACCTGAATTTGGTAAAGGCCTAGACCAAATTATGCGTATGGAATCAGGTAAGTTATCTGGTATTGTTAATGGTATCGATACAGACCTCCTTGACCCAGAAACAGATACTCATATTCCTTATCATTTTTCCGTTAAAGATTTGTCTGGTAAGGCCAAAGATAAAGCTGCCCTTCAAGAACGTGTTGGCTTGCCGGTACGCAAAGACGTCCCTTTGATCGGTATGGTTTCACGTTTGACTGACCAAAAAGGATTTGACTTGGTTGTTAATGAATTGCACAACATTTTGCAACATGATGTTCAGGTTGTTCTTTTGGGAACAGGTTATGGCGATTATGAACATTCTTTCTCTTGGTTTGGACAAGCCTATCCTCAAAAAATGTCAGCCAATATCACATTTAACCTTGAATTGGCACAACAAATTTATGCAGGCTGTGACATTTTCCTAATGCCTTCTGCCTTTGAACCATGTGGACTTTCTCAAATGATGTCTATGCGTTACGGTACTTTGCCAGTAGTTAGCGAAGTCGGTGGCTTGCGTGATACGGTTGAACCCTACAACGCTGTCACTGGTGAGGGTACAGGTTTCTCATTTGGTAACTTCTCTGGTTACTGGATGGTACAAACCCTTGAAAAAGCGCTTGATCTTTATGAAGATGATCCTAAGGCTTGGAGAAAATTGCAAGATAATGCAATGACTCGTGACTTCTCATGGGATACTGCAAGCTTGGCATATGTTGATTTATATAAGCAATTAGTTTAAAACGATGATAACTTTTCTCAATTTGAGAAAAGTTATTTCGTGTCATGAGAAAGATTACTCACATTTTAACCATGACAGGGAATGTCTTGTAAAGGCGAATGAAGTTCTAGAGCTTCTTCACAAAGCTCATTTTTTGACCTACAAGGATTTGCTCTGTTGTGGTATAATCTACATAACTAGTCTGTAGTCTGCTTGAACATACTAGAATACGAAGAGATATTTTCCTAAAAATAAGTGATGACATTCTCCTCATATTACTTTGTGATTGGGATGATAGGTCTTATCTAATAACGCCTTTAAAAGGGGCAATGTGATCTTAGTCCTCTCTGCCGTCTATGATTGGTGTTTTATCAGAAAAAGATTTCCCCTTTCGTCTGTGCCATTAATTATGGTAACTCTCGAAATAGGATGTCCTATTTAGGGGATGTCTTGTGATTTACTGCTTTAAATTGCATTTGAGATAATGGCAATTAAGAAAGGATTTCTATGCAACTTGAAAATTTAACTCCAGAACAATTTATTCGTGACTTTAAAGACACACTCCACCAAGGACAACTCATCAAAGTTGCCAAAGCAACACCTACTGAAATTTTTACAGCCTTGGCTGGTTTGATTCGTAAGTATTACACGAACACATGGATTACACGTAATCATGAACTTTCAGAAAAACAAGAAAAGATTGCTTACTACTTCTCAATTGAGTTTCTTCCAGGTCGTATGTTGGAAACTAACCTTCTTAACCTTGGTATTCTTGATGTTGTTAAAGAAGGTTTTGCGGAACTTGACATTGACTTCCGTGAAGTTGTAGAAGCAGAGCATGACATGGCTCTTGGTAATGGTGGTCTTGGTCGTTTGGCAGCTGCCTTCATGGATTCACTTGCGACTACTGGTTACCCAGGTTTCGGTAATGGTCTTCGTTACCGTTATGGACTCTTTAAACAACGTATCGTTGATGGTTACCAAGTGGAACTGCCAGATGGTTGGTTTGGTTCAACAGGAAATGTTTGGGAAACTCGTAAAGACCATGATATTGTAAATGTTAAACTTTATGGTGATGTTTACCTTGAAGCTAACGAAGAAGGCCGTATTGTTCCAACTTATAAGAACGCTCAAGTTCTTCGTGCGGTTCCTTACGATGTGCCACAAATTGGTTTCCAAAACGACGTCATTAACAACCTTCGTCTTTGGGATGTTGAAATTCCTGAAGAATACGAATTGGACTACAGAACATTGGAAGATCGCCGTCGTGTGAAAAATATCACAGCTATTCTTTATCCAGATGATTCAACTGTCGAAGGTAAAGAATTGCGTTTGGTTCAAGAGTACTTCATGACAAGTGCAGGTCTCCAAACAATCATTAAATCTTATCTCAAGATGGGCTTGCCATTGAAAGATATCCATAAAAAAGTCTCTGTCCATATCAATGATACTCACCCAGCGGTTGCGCCAGCTGAATTTATGCGTCTCCTTCTTGACGAATACGGACTTTCATGGATTGATGCTTGGAATGCCACTGTTAAGACCATGAGTTACACTAACCACACTATTCTTCAAGAAGCCCTTGAAAAATGGGATCAAGAACTCTTCAAACGTGTTCTTCCACGTGTTTACCAAATTATTTTGGAAATCGACAACCGTTATGTAGCTGAAATGGCTGGACGTGGTGTTGCTGCGGATGTTATCGAACGCACACGTATTGTGAAAGACAACCAAGTGCATATGGCTAACCTTTCAATCATTGGTGGTCACTCAGTCAACGGGGTTGCTAAACTTCACACAGAGCTTCTTAAAGAAGATACTCTCCACGGTTTTTATACTATTTATCCTGAAAAATTCAATAACAAGACTAATGGTATTGTTCAACGTCGTTGGACACAAATTGCAGCACCAGAACTTTCTGCAGCTATTGATGATGTGATTGGTAACGGTTGGCGTAAAGACATCCATGAGCTTGAAAATCTGACAACTTACTTGGATGATAAAGCAGTCTTGAACCAATTCTATCAAGTTAAGACAGCAGCTAAACAACGTTTGGCAGACTACATCAAGGAAAGTACTGGCATTGAAGTATCTACAGATGCTATCTTCGACGTTCAAGTTAAACGTCTTCACGCTTACAAACGTCAATTGCTTAATCTCCTTCACATTATCAAACTTTACTGGGATCTTAAAGATAATCCAGATAAAGACATGGTACCACGTGTCTTCATCTTTGGTGCTAAAGCTGCTCCTGGATATCACTTCGCTAAATCAGTTATCAAACTTATCAATGAAGTGGCTAACCTTGTCAATAATGATGAAAGTCTCCAAGGCAAACTTAAGGTTGTTTTCCTTGAAAACTACCGTGTAAGCTTGGCTGAAATTATTATCCCAGCAGCTGATGTCTCTGAACAAATCTCATTGGCTTCTAAAGAAGCATCTGGTACATCAAACATGAAATTCATGATGACCGGTGCCATTACTTTGGCAACACTTGACGGTGCCAACATTGAAATCAAAGACGAAGTTGGTGATGAAAATGTTGTCATCTTCGGTATGAACAAAGACGAAGTTTACGAACACTATGCTCGTCACGATTATTATTCTCGTGCAGTTTATGAAAATAACCCTGTGATTCGTCGTGTTGTTGATACTTTTGTCAATGGTACTATTCCAAATGCTCAATCAGAAGGTACTGAAATCTATGAAGCGCTTATCACACATAACGATGAGTACTTCCTCTTGGAAGACTTCGCAGCTTATGTAGAAGCTCAAGAGAAAATCGATGCGCTTTATCGTGACCATGACAAGTGGGCACGCATGAGCTTGGCTAATATTGCTAAATCTCATAAGTTTACTTCTGATGATACTATCACAGAATACGCTAAAGAAATTTGGGAATTGAAAAAATAAGTGAAAGCTAATACATCAAAAAAAACAACGGCTAGAAATGGTCGTTGTTTTTGATTGCAGACAAAGTATCAGTATATGTGGGTTTCTAGGTTTCATTCTGAAAAAATAACTTTGTATATATTGTGAATAAAACCAATCAAATGACTTCATCAGTCCCTACTAAAAGGAAGCTGAGTTAACAACATGATTATTTCATCAAGAACTTCTTTAAATGAGATACCATTAGTATAACTGTATTTTCTTGCGTAGTTTTGCCATTGTTGGTTTTGGATTTCATCATTTTTAAATGATTTAAGAAGTTCAATATTTTTATTGTAATCAAATGTGGTACCACGAAATGCAAATGTTCTTTTTATGGCTAATTGGAGCTGTAAGGTGTCAATTTCTTCCCTCTTCAATTTTGAAAGAATATAAATGTCATAAAAGTCTTTGCTACGGCTATTCAAAAAGTTTCTAGAGTATATCGTTTGTAGCTTTTCAGCAATAATGGTTTCAATGGGATAAGCAATGATTGGGAAGTGTTCATCTTCAAAAAGAGATTTATAGTCGTAATGAATGGGGTGTGGTGTTACAATATCCCCTGTTGCGATATCTAAATGAACCATTTGTTTGATGTTTTCTAGCTGGCAAAGAATGCTGGCCCGGTACCCACTGTAAAGGTCACTTTCTTTAATAGAAACTATAGATTGGATCGTAAAATTGATACCCTCTATTGGAATCGCAAGAATATCCTTGAGTTGCTTCTCAACATTTTCAAATGATAGTGTGATGTTCTGGAATAGAAAGTCAATATCGACAGTACTACGTGATTCAACGCCAATGACATTCGAGAGAAGAAAGCCTCCTTTAAAGATATAGTTTCTTGAGTATGAACTCTGGCTTAACTTTTTTAAGATCATTTCAAGAAAATAATAGGTCATCACGGAGTTAAAGGTTAAGCCAGTTTGCTTAGAGATTTTGTGGCAGAGTAGGGTTAATTTTGCTTTGTTCACATAAGAACCTCCAGAGTTTGCTTGATATCTTTTATAGCCGGCATTTTAGTAGCATAGTCATAAAGTTTACCTATATTCTTATTCGGATTTTTAGCAAAACTCTGAAGTGTTTTCACAAAAAGTTCTGTATCAATGTGATTTCGGTTAATAATTAAATCGCAAATAGTTCGCTCTAGGTCATAAGCCTGAACGTAGTTTCCCATTGGAGTTTTAATGCGTGTGACCCCAATCTCGATAAAATTCTTAGTTGTCGTATGGATTAGGAGATTGGAAGGAGGGGTGTTAAAGCGATAACCTCTAGGTACAGTTACCTCAAAATATTGAGGAATCTCGTCAGTAACGCCTAATAGATATAATGCAGATGTGTAAGAGTAGATAGCCTTTGAAAATCTATATTGAAAAAAGTAATAGTCGTCATAGTCCCCGTTAGCATCTAGATAAATTCCTTTTTCAACTCGAAAAATAGTTCCTTCCTGTTCTAACCTAGTTAGATAGACAGTGGGTATGCCAAGAGTTTTACAGTCTTTATAAGTAATGATGCCATTATGATGTGCAAGATGGTGCAGCATTCTTTCTTTATTTGACATACTATCCCTCCTTTTGTTGCGTTTATACATCAATTTTATCTTTTTTGTAGTGTAGACGCAACATTTTTCGATGCTAGCTGTTTCTGAGGTCTTCGGTATCTTTTAGTCATCCTTCCTTAAAGTTTGCAACTGTTCGCTAAGATGATATAATGGCCTATAGATATAGGCATCAGAAAAGGGGGAAATGTTATGGCTTTACGTAGCCAATTAATTACCAAGGAGTTTCCAGATTTAGATAGGGTGGAGCGTTTGAATAATGAGGCCTTTCCAGAGGAAGAACGTATTCCTTTGAGTGAGTTCTTACAACTGGATGGTCGTGAGGATTATCATTTCTTTGCCTTTTATGACGAAGATGATTTTATTGGCTTTGCCTCAGTTCTCTATAATGCTAAGGTTTTTTATGTTAGCTTTTTTGCTATTGTTCCTCAAATGAGGAGTCATGGCTATGGTAGTGAAATCATTAATAAATTAGTGGAGTTTTATGGGCCAACACGATCCATGGTTTTAGAGGTGGAGCGTTTGGATGAGCCTAATGATAATCCAGAGCAACGTGCGGCTCGTTGGGATTTCTACAAGCGTAATGGTTTTAAGACGTCAAATGCCTTTCTGGAATATGAGGGCTTGAGTTTTGAGATTCTCTATCGTGGGGATCACTTTGATGAAGAAGCTTACAGAGAGATTTTCCAAAAACTTCAGGAAAATGCTTATTTTGACTTTAAGATTAAACATCGTCACTTGAGTGATTTATAAGGCAGGGAAGCAGGTTAGATACGACCTGCTTTTCATCTATTTTCAGGATTGTCAACCGTTTTCAGTATAATTTGCCGTCCTATGATATAATGGAAGTACTATGAAGAAAGCAATTTTACAGTATTTGGCAAGTGCCTTGGCTGTAATCCTTATACTTGGTCTTGTGGTTTTCGACCGTCGTCGAAACCAATATCTGGTCAAGAGGGTCAAAGACCCAGAAATTTCCTACATTTATCAGGCTTCTTTGGAAAATTTAGACAGACTGGCTCTGAGTCAGGCTGGGGTCATCCAATCTTATCAAATTGATCCGATGTCGGTGCGTAAGGAGGATGGAAAGATTCGTCTAGCCCTCCATATCAATCATTCCTATGATAAACAGGTCAATCTTGTCCTAAAGTCGGATGCTTATGGTGATTTGTCAGTAGTTCAAGCGACGCCGTCGGATGCTTTGAAGCTAGCCTTGACAGATGAGGCCTATCAGAAACGCTTGGCTGTGATTTCGCAAAAAGCCGATGCGATTATAGCCCGTGACCACTGGGATCAGGCGATTAAGCCGGCCTATGTGGCTCAGGTAAGAAGTAAAATGAAAAAGACTTCTCTGGACCACTTTGACAACACCTTGAATGACATTGATCAAGAAAGTAAGGAAGTTGGTTCTGATACTTATGCAGCCTTTTTCCAAGCTTCTCAGTTACCTAACCATGACAAGCTTAATTTGGTTATGAACCATATGCAGGTTTATGTGGATAAGTACCAGTTTCTCCAACTTGGGAAGTCGGGTTATAAATTTTCCAAACAACTTGAGCCAACCAGTCCTTTTTATAGCTACTTCCGGGAAGCTATCATGGAAACCTATCAGACGGATCAGGGCTTGGGTGTGGATGAGTTAGGCATCAAGCTCCATCTATTCAGATCTTGGATTGACAAACAGTCTATGGACTATATTAGAACCAACTACAAGGGCAAGACGGATTTGGATAAGCTTTTGGCCTATAGCAAGGACAAGAAGATTAATCTGGATTACACCACAGGTGCTTCCTTTCATAATCGAACTTTAGGTGATTTCACCTATCCGCATAATATGAAAATTCAGCTGCCTCAGACCAGCATTATGGGGCCCTACGGTGTTAGTAATGCCCGTTTTATTGAATTCATTGTCAATATGGATACAGGAAAATTTGTATCCGAATGGAATGTTTACAAGAAAAAGAAAGATGGTAGCATCGACTCTAATCCTAAGCATTATAAGATAGAGGATGGGGCTGATATTGCCGATACAGACTCGGCTAACTATGGTCTGTCTAAGGGCCTCAATGCCGATTTACCGGCTTACCTCAATAACAGCCACACCTATCTGGATGTTCATCATCCTACTGATAATGCCATCAGACGGAAAATGGTTAAGAAGTGGAAAAATCCGAGGAATGTGCTAAACGGTGGAAACTATGCCGATATTGTTAAAAAAGGAGGCTTGAAAGATCTTGAAACATGGAGACACATTAAAGCTGAAGACCGCCTTCAGGTATACAATGCCTATCTGGATCATATTCGTTCTACTTTTGTGCTTGATGGTTTTGACAGCTTTTACCAAGAAACCTACAAGTTCCAAGGTCAAGGAGGAAGCCAAGCAAACGGAAACCCTTGATAAGGCTCTCGTATCTAAAAATTTCTATCGGGTCAGAGATGCCTACGCCATCAAACTTTATGGACAGGATGAGGGAATGTCCTTTGATGTTGCTAATCAAAGACTCTTTGGATCAAACATTGCCATTAAGGATGGTATCTTGTATGGGTCTAGTCTTGGTGATTTGACGATCGAGGATTATTTTCAAGGGGAGTTATCCTACCTCTTAGGGGCGACTCAAAAGCTCCCTGTGGATAAGGCTCGCATTAAAGCCGACCACTATACCCAGGACATCCGCTTGGATAGGGTTTGGTCTGATCTTAAGGATCAAGAAACCTCTAACAGTATTATTTCGCAGTTTCAGGACAAGACTTTGCTCAAGTTGCGTATTAGTTATAACAAGGATTTCCTTCCTACTAAGATTCAAGGCTTTTACAATAGTCAAAAGCTTAACGGCTGGCAGGACTTATTTTACATTGACTATCCCTATGCCAATCAGGCGGCCTTTGAACAGGCTCAAGACGTCTATATCCAAAATATTCAGTACTTGGAAGCTCATCCCAAAGAGGAGACAGGTGACTAGTACTTGCATAGAAAAAGCGCCTTTATCACATGTTGATAAAGGTGCTTTGCTTTATGACAGTTTAGTTTTGATGTTTGAGGGCTACTAATTCTGGGAAAAGCTTGTCCAGGATTTTTGGAGTGATAGCTTGACCCGGTCCTTCAGCACAGTAGGTGTGCATATACATGGAAGGGTTAAAGTTAAGCTCAATGCAGGTGCAATGAGGATTTTCCTTGCTGGCAATTTGGGTTTCATCTGGAATTATCAGGTCAACCCCACAAGCCCAGGCTCCCATGCTAGTTGCCATGGCTGCGGCCAATTCTTGGTAAGAGGAATCCATAGTCTCAGTGACATCAATAGAGTCGCCACCTGTAGAGATGTTAGAGTTACGGCGTAGGTTAACCTTTTTCCCATCAGGAAGGACATCGTCAGGTGTGTAGCCTTGTTGGGCCAACATTAGTTGTTCGATATCTCCTAAGGCAATGATTTCAAGCGGTGAGCGGTGGTCGTGGCCACGCAATGGATTGGCATTTTTCTGAGCAACCAATTCACGGATAGTGTGTTTGCCATCCCCAACGACATTTGCAGCAACACGAAGGAGGACAGCTTTACAATGCCCGTCCAAGATGAAGAAACGGTATTCAGTACCCGGGATAAATTCTTCAACCAGGACTGCGGTATCTTCTGCGAAGGCAATTTCAAGGGCTTTTTGATAGTTTTCAAGACTGGCAGGTTCTTGGAAAATGGAGATTCCCAAACCAAAGTTGGTTGATTTTGGTTTGACCACGATTTGTTTGTTCTTGATTAGAGGGTAATAGGCAAGCCCTTGCTCAAGGCTGGTAAATTCGTCACCAGCAGGAACTGGAAAGCCAGCATCTGCCAGAATCTTCTTAGTCACAGTTTTATTGGCCATGGCAAGAGGGACCACGTAGTTGTCTTTTGAAGTCATATTACCGTTCTTGACGTATTCGACATGGTCTTTGTGCCAGAGTTTGAGGAATTGGTCCTGTTCATCCAAAATGTCGAAATTGATTCCCTTTTGGATAGCATCAAAAAGCAACATCTGTGTAGAGAGCTCCATCTCTTCGTAGCCCTTGAGGGCATAATGAGCGGTCCAATCATAGTCCTGATAGGCCAGCGCCTTGTTCAAGGCAAAGTCGGCTAGGGACTTGTCTTTGATATAAGGTAAGAGTTGAGCAGAGAGCGTCTGTTTTGGATCCGCAAAGGTTGCCTTGACTTGCTTAACCAAATCTTGATGATAGTCACCAAGTCCAAAGTGTTGAACCAATTGGTCTAGGGCTTTAATAATATCCTTAGTTTCGGCCATAGCTTGATCAGGTAGTGGTTCTAGCGGATGAGAAAGAGCAATTTTCTCATTTAGTGCGTGACCTTGAGCTAGAACTTGATCGACATTTTCAGGGCTATCAAGCCAAAGGAAGGCTAAAATGAGCAAGTGTACAGTGTCCATAGTAGTCTGGCTAATACCGATACGCTCAAAGGGATTGAGGTCGAAGTTACGGAATTCCAGATAGGTAATTCCCTTGTCCAGGAAGGAACGATTAGCCTTTTGGCCACGGAAACGAACAGCTGAATAAAATTCCTTCTCGGCAATCAAATCACCGTTAGCAATATAGGTTCCGATATCGGAGACGTAGTCCTCAAGATTATCAAAGGATACTTGGATTTCTTCCTTATTGACATAGCCGTGGTCACTGTTACGGAAGGAACGCACAGGTTCTGGAACTTCTTGGTCGAAGAAGCCTTGCTCAGCAATAGGTGCAGCCCCAAAGAGATAGGTAATCACCCAACGGTAGCGCAAGTAGTTTTGAGCCAACTTAAGATAGAGGGCATTCTTGAAGGCAATCATATCGGTCTGATTACTTTCTTGGAACAAGGCCTCAACCAAATCTTTACCCAGTTCCATATTATAGTGGATACCTGAGATAGCTTGTAGTTTAGTTCCGTATTTTTCAGCCAAGTAGTTGCGATAATGGCGTTCGAATTCATTTTCCAGTTGGGCAACTTGAATCTCTTCGGCTTTGATGCGAGGTGGCATAGAGAGGGGCCAGAGAACCTCGTCTTGAGAAATAGAACGTCCGGTCACATCGGTAATAGCTCCTAGAAGACGACGAGCCTCAGTGGTGGATTTGGCAACTGGCGTAATGAGCTCCATTTGAAACTCACAAAAGTCAGTCTGAATATAGGGGTGGAAACTACGAGCTCCCAGACAGGATGGGTGAGGCGTATGCGCCAGCTGTCCTTGCCTATCGACACGCAGACTCTCACGCTCGATTCCAAAGTTCGCTTGGAGAATGGGGCTGGTAGACTCCAGTTTTTGAAGCAGTTGGTTTATAGTCATAGAATCACCTTTTCATCTAATGTTAGTGATAGTCTATTATAAATAGGAGAATAAAACAACTTTCCGCTACGGTTAAGGGGAATTTCCGAATGTTTTAGATAAGTTTGTGAAAAATGAACAGATTTTGGGCGGAAAAATGAGGAAATCAGAACAAATCCTAGTCATATAGTATTTTACTTGCAATTTAAGTCACATTAACCTATACTATAAGTAACATCTATATTAAAACGAAGTCTCCCTAGGGCCCATCCCTCAGGGGCTTTTATATGCTCTCAAAAGGGTATAACTGTTCTTATGAAACTTTGCTCTGCATAGAGCAGACGATATTTTTCGCTGTGGTAGGGGTCATCCTGAACCTATTTGCACTTGTTCGAAGTTGCTCACGATTCGACAGTTCGCTCTGCTTAGGAGCGATGCTTTCGTCGTGATGATATTCCTATAACTGCAGAAGCAGTTATAGGAAGCGGAGTTATCGAGACCTTGGCTCGATAACTAGTCATGGAACGACTGTGTCGGTCGCTGACGTCCGCCATCACTTAAGAAAGCATCAAAAAAAGAAAAAGAATAAAAAACGGAGGTAACTATGTTTCAAACCCTGATCGCCCAGATAAAGGAATACAAGAAACCCTCAATCCTAGCGTCCCTCTTCATGACGCTAGAAGTCATGTTTGAGATTTCCATTCCCTTTGTCATGGCTAATCTTTTGGACAAAGGTGTCCAGCAGTCCAACATGTCTAACATTTGGCTCTACGGTGGCCTCATGTTGGTCTGCGCCTTTCTATCACTATTCTGCGGTATGCAGTCGGCTCGCTATGCGGCCTTTGCCTCTGCTGGATTTGCCAAGAATCTACGTCAGGCCATTTTTAAGAAGGTTCAAAGTTTCTCCTTTGAAAATATCGATAAGTTCTCAGCTGGTGGTTTGGTGACACGTATGATGACTGATGTTACCAACGTGCAGAACTCTTATCAGATGATTATCCGTGTCTGTGTACGTGCACCACTTAACCTGATTTTTGCCATTACTGCTAGTTTCCTTATCAACGGTCAGATGGCTTGGATTTTCGTTGGCGTAACGCTCTTCCTTGGTGCGATTCTAGCGCTTATTACCAAGATTGTATATCCTCTCTTTACTCAAGTATTTGAGGCTTATGACAATCTTAACAACAGTATCAAGGAAAATATCACCAACATGCGTGTGGTGAAATCCTATGTTAAGGAGCAGGAAGAGACTGATAAATTCAAGAGGGCCTCACGTCGCATTTATCAAATGTTTATGCGTGCTATTCGTGTGGTTGTCATGTCTAACCCAGCCATGATGTTGTCAATGTATGCGTCCTTCCTCATGATTTCTTGGTTTGGTGCCCACCTTATCGTTGTCGGTAACCTATCTACAGGTGAATTAACCTCTATGTTCAGCTACACCATGACTATCCTCATCTCACTCATGATGTTCATGATGATCTTTGTCATGTTGTCCATTTCTATGGCTTCTGTGGAACGTATTAATGACGTCCTCAGTACTGAAGCGACTATCCTTTCACCTGAAAATGGTCTAACAGAAGTTAAAGATGGTTCTATCAGCTTTGATCATGTGGATTTCTCATACACGGATGAAAATGGTGACAAGACCCATGTCCTCAAAGATATTACGCTTGATATTAAGTCTGGTGAAGTTATCGGTATTCTTGGTGGGACGGGTTCAGGAAAATCTAGTCTGGTTCAGCTGATTCCTCGTCTTTACGATGTGGAAGCTGGTCAAGTCAAGATTGCCGGGCACAATGTTAAGGACTATGATTTGGATAGCTTACGTAAGCAAGTTGCCATGGTGCTTCAAACCAACGTTCTTTTCTCAGGGACCATTAAGGAAAATATGCGCTGGGGAAATAAACAGGCAACAGATGAAGAAATCATCCAAGCTTGTAAGATTGCCCAAGCTGATGAATTTATCCAAGAGTTTAAGGAAGGCTATGATACCAAGATTGAACGTGGTGGCGCCAATGTCTCAGGGGGACAACGTCAACGTCTTTGTATCGCACGTGCCCTTCTCATGAATCCGAAAATCTTGATTTTGGATGATTCGACATCGGCAGTCGATACCAAGACAGATAGTTTGATTCGTCAAGGCTTCGTTTCAAGTCTTAAGGATACGACCAAAATCATCATCGGTCAACGGATTTCATCTATCCAAGATGCCGACCGTATCATCGTCATGAATGATGGTCGTATCGATGCTATTGGTACTCATGACGACTTGGTGGCTAATAATGCTATCTATCGTGACGTCTACAAGATGCAAACACAAGGGAAAGGAGTAGCAGATGCAGAATAAGAAAAAAGCTAATTGGGGCTCTCTAGCACGTCTTCTACGCTTTTTGTGGCAAGACTACAAACTTTCACTTAGTATTGCCTTTGTCCTCATTGTTGTTGCTTCTTTGGCAACGGTTAATTTGACGGCTTCGATTCAGTCCTTGGTGGACGTTTACGTTCAACCCATGCTCAAATCTGGTAGTCATGACTTTGGGCCATTGTTACGTTTCTTGACGTCAGTTGGGGTCTTTTGTCTTATCGGTGTGGTTGCCAACTATGTGGCCTCCCTCCTCATGGCGACGATTTCACAAGATTCCCTGCGTTCCCTTCGTAATCAGCTTTTTGCTCGTATGCAAAAGCTTCCTGTTCGTTACTTTGACACTCATAAACACGGGGACATCATGTCTATCTATACCAATGACATCGATGCCCTTCGTCAGGCCATTGAGCAATCCATTCCTCAGCTCTTGCAAACGGCCATTACCCTTATCGGTGTGACAGTAACCATGCTTACGGTTAGTCCTCTCCTTTTTATCGTGGTTTTAGTCATGGTAGGTATCATGTTTATGGTTATTAAAAATGTATCTGCCAAATCAGGCCGTTACTTCGGTGAACAACAAAAGAATCTAGGAATTGAAAATGGCTTTATCGAAGAAATGATGTCAGGTCAAAAAGTGGTCAAGGCTTTTGTCCACGAAGAAGAAAGCATGGCTGACTTTGACAAGATTAATGAAGAACTCTTCCAATCCTCATACTTGGCCAATCGCTATGCCAATGTCCTCATGCCAATCCTTGGGAACTTAGGAAATGTATCCTTCGTCTTGACTGCCTTGGTCGGTGGGGTCTTTGCTCTCAATGGTGTGGGTGGCTTGACTATCGGTGGTCTCATGGCCTTCCTACAATTGAACCGTTCCTTCAACGGCCCTATTACTCAGGTGTCTCAACAACTGAACTTTGTCCTTATGGCGCTTGCCGGTGCCGACCGTATCTTTGACCTTCTGGATGAAGCAGAAGAAGTGGATCAAGGTAAGGTCACTTTGGTTAATTACGAATTGGTAGACGGTCAAATGGTTGTGACAGACAAGAAAACCAACCACTGGGCTTGGAAGCACCCACGTCCAAATGGCGACTACGAGTTGGTCGAGTTGGTCGGAAATGTGGTCTTCCAAGATGTTGATTTCTCTTACGATGGTAAGAAGCAAATCCTTCATGACGTTAACCTCTATGCGGATAAGGGTCAAAAGGTTGCCTTTGTCGGTGCGACAGGTGCTGGTAAGACGACAATTACCAACTTGATTAACCGTTTCTACGACATCCAATCTGGTGTGATAACTTATGATGGTATCGATGTGAAGCTGATTGAAAAAGATTCTCTTCGTCGATCACTTGGTATCGTGCTTCAGGATACCCATCTCTTCACAGGGACTATCGCTGAAAATATTGCCTACGGCCGTGCGGATGCGACTCGTGAAGAAATTCTTGAAGCTGCTCGTATTGCTAACGTGGATTCCTTTGTGCAACATCTGGACAATGGTTACGACACTGTTCTTACAGATGATGGTGCTGGTTTGTCTAATGGACAACGTCAGCTGATTGCCATTGCGCGTGCTGCCCTTGCTAATGCACCGGTCCTCATCCTTGATGAAGCGACATCCTCTATTGACTCTCGTACCGAAAAAATGGCCCAAGAGGGGATGGACCGACTTATGGAAGGACGCACGGTCTTTGTTATCGCCCACCGTCTTTCAACCATCGTTAACTCAGATGTGATAATGGTTATGGACCATGGACATATCATTGAACGTGGCGACCACGACAGCCTTATGGAACAAGGTGGTACTTACTACCGACTTTATACTGGTGGTCTTGAAATTGATTAAGACTAAAAGAACTCAGGTTTTGCCTGAGTTTTTTGTATATGAAGAAAATGACTTTTTTGAGGCTTTCCTTGTAAAAACGATAGATTTGATATCCTAAATCTCAACTTCTTTTAAATCGTGTGAGTCCAGGCGATATATCTTTTGGCAAACTTGTCTGAGGTAGTTGACATCATGTGAGACTGTAAGAATTGCACCTGGATAGTTCTCGAAGAGCTGTCGGACTTGGGGTTGTGAGGTGGGTGAAAAATTTCTGGTTGGTTCATCTAGGATAAGGAGCTGAGGGCTTTCTAAGACCAGGTGTAGCAGGAGTAGTTTTCCTTTCTGTCCTCCAGATAAATCAGAAATGGCATGGTTCATTTCATCATGACTAAAGTTGAGGTTAGCGAGATGGGAGTTTATAACCTCTCGTTCAGACTTGTCGCCAGTCTTACTCAAAAATGCTATTGGAGACAGTTCCACTGGCAAGATAGCTTCATAACGTTGAGGCATGTAGCCAATAGTCAGGTCTGCCTTCTTGCTAAGTTCTTGGTAGAGAAAGTGTAAGAGAGTGGATTTACCACAGCCGTTATCTCCAACAATACCAATTTTTTCTTGCCCTTTCAAAGAAAGTTTGAGATGGTCAATGGTTAGGTGAGGAGCGATGTTTATCTGCTTCTCATCCAGATTTAAGAGATATTTTCCCTGAGGTAGAGGAGTGATATGAGAGAAGAATAGTTCAATACTGTCTTCTTTATCAGGCATTTGTGTCATATCTAGGGCAAGGCGGTCGTAGCGTTTTTCTTGCGAGAGGATAGCTTTCATCTTTTTAGCAAGCAATCGTCCTTGCGTGCTATCATGCGTATTCCGCAGGGTAGTTTGGACATTTTGTTTGATACGGCGATGCTTGGCCATGGCTTTGTCATAGGCTTTTTTCTCGGTCTTGGCTTGCTGCATTTGTTGCTGGAAAGCATCGTAGCGTTGTTGACTATAGTTATCATAGTCAAGATGTTCCACACTGGTTCTGGCTTGTCGACGACGTTTAAAGAGTTCTAGGTGGATAATGGTATCTGCTGTCTTGCTTAGTAGGTCCTCGTCATGTGAGATATAGATTATGGTTTGATCAGAATGTTTGATAAAATTTTTTAGCCAAGTCATAGTAGTCAAGTCCATATCGTTTGAGGGCTCATCAAGAAAAATGATGTCGTGAGGACGGGCTAATTCTCGGATGAGTTGAATTTTGAGTTTCTCGCCACCTGACAGAGAGGAGATAAGCTGACTGCTAGCAAAACGATTACTATCAAAATGAAGTTCATCAGCCAGACGATAGAGGGTAGCATAGTCTAGGTCATAAGTATCCGCAAAGAAGTAGTCGTTAAGGGTTAGGGACTGTAAGTCATCCGAAATCTGTTGGGGAATATAGACCTGTGGGCTATCTGGTTTATTAATAGTTCCCTCGTAAGAAAGATGGTCGAAATGTGTTTTTGGATTGACCAGGAGGGCAAGAAGACTAGATTTTCCATTGCCTTCTTCCCCAATGATGGCGACTTTTTCGCCTAGAGTTATTGTTAGATTTAAGTCATGAACGAGTTCACGAAAATCTTTAGTATGTGTTATGGTTAGGTGTTGAATCTGTATCATAGGACCTCCTAGGTCTGAGTGCTTATAGATATTGTTTCATGGGTAGTACAGTTTTTACTTCAAACAATATCAAAGGTCAAAAAACAGTCCTACCTTATAAGATAGAACTGTCTTGAATCTAGCTAAAAAGCCCTCTAGGAGATAGTTATGGTGTGGATGCAAAAAAAAACGCAGATACCACCAATAAATTTTCTACAGAAAAAGAGTACAAAAAAGACATGAGAACAATCTATCAAATAAAGCAGGTTTATTGTGAATAGACTTAGTTGTTCATGTCTCCATTTACCTCCGAATGTTACTTGCCTTGATTGTACGCTGTCTGACGGATTTTGTCAAATGAAAATAAAATATCCAACCTTATTAGACTGCCAATCCACCTTATCAATCCCCCCCCTTGTCTATGCTATACTAAAAATGATACAGAAAAATGGGAGATTATTATGGAAAATAAGTTTATGCAAAAGTCCACACCTAAGAGTGATAAGACAACCAAGGCTGTTTTTATTGGTCTCTTAGTGGCGCTTCTCTTTGTTATTGCTGGGATAGCTATCTTTTTTGCTCTCAATGGTAGCAGTAAAAGCGCTAAAGGCTCGAACGCATCGGGCAAGTCGAGTAGTACCCTCTATTCCGGCAGCAATGCAGAAGATCCCTTGTTTAAAATCACCCTGACAACCTTCGGTGATAATAAGGAATTTCTACTCGTGACACCAAATCCTGGTCATGATAGAAACATGTTTAACATTGTGGGGGTAGCTGGTCAATACCTAGTCACTCAAGAGTACAAGGGTGATGTATCTGGTAAGAAAAATGCCAAGGGTGAAACTCTTTATAAGTATGACTACTTTAATATCTATGTGTATGACACGGAAAAACCAAATCAGAAACCTAAACAAATTGACCTTTTGAAATTGGCTAAGAAAGCTGGGGATGAAGATTACTTAAATCAGGCAGGTCTAAGGCTTTTCATGCTTAATGATCAAGCCTACTTACAAATGCCTTTTGGTGCATCGTCAGCTGATTTTGCTTCTAATAAAAAATACCTCAATCTCAAAACTCAAAAAATCGAGGAGATGAATATCTCAGCTAACTCGAATACTTTGGACTCGGAATTGGAGCACGCTAATGTTGATATGCGTAAGACTTTAGAGCCTTTTGGTCTTGAGATGTGGCCAGGTGCAACTAATGGTAAGGATTTTGATAATCCGTCTGGAACACCAATTGCGAGTCTACCTGCTCTTTATTACATTTCTGAAAGAGACAGGAGCCTCAATATGGATAGTACCAACTTTGCCAAAGAGCAAAAAGATGCCTATGAGGCAGTTAAGACCAAACATGCGAGAATCTACAGCCTTCCAAATAAAGTCACTAACGAGACTTGGGTTAATACCCTGTTGCACTGGATGGCGCCAGTGGGGCAAGATGCCTATGAGTTACCGGTTAGCGCCTTTAAACCGACTAATGAGGAAGGTAAAGTCAAATCCTATCAAGAATTACAGAGCTGGAACGACAACCATATAAGGAAGAAATAGACAAGCAGTTCCTCTCTAAAAAATGACAAGAATCCCAAGTTTATAAGCTTGGGATTTTAAAATTTTAAGAAAAGAAGCTAACTAGACTAATCTTAAGTCTCTGAGAAACCGTTAGTAAGTAACAAAATCTTGAGAGGGTTACCGGGAAAATGGGATGACTTTTTTGAATTGTGAGGAAAGAATGGATAAAACCAGGTAGGTATTAATAAACTTTTTAAGATTTTTAACTCTTGGCAACCATTTTCAAATAGGGGATTCTGAAGGAAAAGCGCCCCTTAAACAAAAAGAAGGAGACAATCGTCAGTTTAGGCTAGCTTCTCGATTCAGAGGGACATATAGTCCGCCTTTATGTGATTTCTCTACTTTAAGTAAGGCGCAAATGAGAACATAAATAAAAATAATGATAATTATATGGCACATCAACAATCACTAAGATTAAAATTATGATTAATCTGCATGAGTTGATTAGAAAAATAAGAAGTGGTAAAAGATGTAAAATTTAAAGAAAAACTCAGTTATTTACTGCATTTTACAGTTGTTAAGTAAGAATTAATGAGTAAAAACAAAGTAAAATGTCTGACAATTTGATTTTTTTAAAAAAAGTTGTCTAAATCACTTGACTATAAATTGTCAGAATGTTAAAATGCAATTGAATCATGGATACGAGGATACAAATTCTCGAATGCATGTGACATATAACTAACTTTTTTAAAGAGGGAGACTTTATAATGAAAGACATTTTCAACAGACGCCAACGCTTTTCATTGCGTAAATATTCGTTTGGTGTCGCTTCAGTCTTGCTTGGGACAGCATTGTTTGCTGCTCACACCGCACAGGCTGAAGAGGTTGACGCAGCATCAACGTCGTCTTCAGATTCTTCTGCAGCTGTAGGAGCTGAAGGCACTGCAGATCTGGTCAAAGAAACAGCAACTTCTGTTGCTCAATCAGATCCAACTGCTGCAGCTGCGGCTGAAGCCCCAACTTCAACGCTACCAATCTCAGTAGCTTCTGTTTCTGAAGCTCCAAAGGCTGAAGCAGCAACTTCTGAAGCAGCAAAAGAAGAAGCTTCTTCAAGCGCTAAATCAGAAGCAGCTAAACCTGCAGAAAACAAAGCTACGTCAGAAGCAGCTAAACCAGCAACTGCAGCTTCAACTGCAGCTTCAACTGCAGCAGCTAGCGGTAAAGTTGAAACAACAGCTTCAACAACAGCCGCTACAGCAACTCCAGCTGCAGCAGCAGCTAACCATTCTGCAGCAACAGCTGCTCCAGTAGCTGAAGAAACACCAGCAGCTGAAACTGCGGCGGCAGCAACAAGTGTTAAGCCAAATGTTACAGCACGTGGTTATTCACGTTTTTATTCTGTAGGATCAGCAGCAGATCGAAGTGCAACACTTGACCGTGCCGCAACTGATATGACGAATGCTGGTGCTTTGGCAACAAGAAGCAGCCGTCGTAACCGTCGTGCTTTGACAGACCATAACAACCAACCTATTGACGTTGTAACGAAATTGAAAACTGATGAAGCAGCAACTCCTACTATGGATGACCCAAATGGATCAAGTGTTTCATCTCAATCTGTACCAGCTGGTTATGAAAGAAAAGAAGGTGACTTCTATACATACGGTATTTGGGATTTAACGAAGTTTAACGAACGTTATCATACGAATTATTATGCACGTGCCTATAAGAGTTTTGATAATTCAACGGATACAACAGTTGAATTGATTAATAAAAATACGGGCGCTGTTGTTGAAACTAGGAAAATTACTGCCTCAAGTGGTGTCCAAAAATTCACAACTACAACTGCTGCATCGAACGGAGAATTGACTTTCCAAGTAGATTACAATGAAGGTAGGGGAGCTGCTGCTGATAAAACAGATAAACCATTTATTCAAAATGGTTATGAAGTTGGAGCAGCTATCAAAGCCTTAGTTGCTGCTGGTCATACCTTAACTCCAGCAGAGAAAACTCGTTACGATGCGGTTTATAATGCTCGTACGACAACGGATATTATCAACGTTGTTGAACCTGCTTATAACGGTCGTACTATCACAGATTCAAATGACAAAATCCCTGTCACTGTCAATCAAAAAACGCTTTATAAAGTAGTTGATAAAAACAACCCAACTTATGATCCTAATAAAACGGATAAAACTGCACAGACTTATAAACCTAACGGGAATGAAGTAGAACTTGCAAGTTATTCAATAACAGCTATGGAAGGTCAAAACTTCACTGCTTCTGGTGAACGTCAGTTTGTGAATTATAAACTTTATCAGACAGCTGATGCGAATGAAAAGACTGGTTATGTCAGCAAGCCTTACACTGTTGGTACCAGATTTATGGACGCTGAGCGTGCAGGAATCAAACGTATCAAGGAAATCGTAGGTGAAGATGGTACTGTAGTTATCCGTGTTTATCTTTTGGACCCAAGACAACAAAACAAACGTTCTGACGGTACTTTGAGTACTGACGGTTATATGCTTTTAGCAGAAACTGAACCAATTAAACCAGGGCAAGCCAATACAAAGGAATTGGTGGTTAAAAAGACACCGCTTCGTACGATTGCTTTCAGAGGTAATGATGGCGTCAACCATCCAAATGGTATTGAAGTGCCATTTGACTTCCAAACTGCTGCCGATTATGTACCTAAAAAGACAGTCTTTGTTCCATTCTTGGGAGATAATATTGGTCACCTTTCTCCAAATGCCCAATTGGAGCGTGGAGTAAAAGGTATTGGTACCAACGTTGACTTGCTCAACACATTAGTCCCTTACAAACAACCTGTTTACTATTATGTAAAACCAGAGCCTGTAACAGTGACTCCAGAAGTTGAAAAACAATTGGCAGGTCGTACTCTTGTAGATGGTGAATTCAGCTTTAAGATTAAGGAAAAATCTTCTGCACCTGGTGTGGAAGAAACTGTCACAAATAAAAACGGTAAAGCAACCTTCTCTAAATTAACATTTGATAAAGTAGGTACTTATACATACACTATCACTGAAGAAAAAGGCGCAGATGCAGATAAGAATGTCGATTATGATGCTATGGAAGTAACCATGACCGTTACGGTTACTCAAAATGCTGCGGGTGATTTGCAAGCAAATGTTAAATACAGTGGTGCTGGCGGTTTTGCTTCAAGCGCAGATGACAAAGTCTTTAACAACTACGTTGTAGCTCCTGTTAAGACTAAATTTAACTTCTCTAAAGCTCTTGCAGGTCGTGCTCTTAAAGATGGTGAGTTCACTTTCCAATTGAAAGATGCCAACGGAACTGTTCTTCAAACTAAGACTAACAATGCTAGTGGTGTTATCGCCTTTGACGATTTGACATTCACAAACGCACAGGTTGGTACTCACAAGTACATTGTTGAAGAAGTTCGTGGTTCTGAAGCTGGTATGCAATATGACCCAATGAAAGCTGAAGTAACAATCACTGTTACTAAAGATGGTCATGTTCTTAAAGCTGTTAATACACTTCCAGCCGACAAAGAATTCAACAATACATTCACTTCATCTCCAACACAAGCACAATTCCGCTTCACAAAACGTTTGGAAGGTAAGACTCTTGAAGCTAATGCCTTCACATTCGAATTGCTTGAAAACGGTAATGTGATCCAAACTAAACAAAATGCAGCTGATGGTTCAATTCAATTTGACCCAATCTCATATGCAACTGTAGGTACACATACTTACACTGTACGTGAAAAAGCTGGAACAGATACAAACATTGATTACGATTCAATGAACGCAGTTGTGACTGTAAATGTTACAAAAGATGCTCAAACAGGTCTTTTGAACGCTGCAGTTACTATGCCAGCTGATACTGAGTTCAACAACTTTGCTGTTGCACCAGTTAAGACTAAATTCAACTTCTCTAAGGCTCTTGCAGGTCGTGCCCTTAAAGATGGTGAATTTAGCTTCGTATTGAAAGATGCTAACGGAACTGTTCTTCAAACTAAGACTAACAATGCTAGTGGTGTGATCGCCTTTGACGATTTGACATTCACAAATGCACAAGTTGGTACTCACAAGTACACTGTTGAAGAAGTTCAAGGTTCTGAAGCTGGCATTCAATATGACACAATGAAAGCTGAAGTAACAATCACTGTTACTAAAGATGGTCATGTTCTTAAAGCTGTTAATACACTTCCAGCCGACAAAGAATTCAACAATACATTCACTTCATCTCCAACACAAGCACAATTCCGCTTCACAAAACGTTTGGAAGGTAAGACTCTTGAAGCCAATGCCTTCACCTTCGAATTGCTTGAAAACGGCAATGTCATCCAAACTAAGAAGAATGCGGCTGATGGTTCAATCCAATTTGATCCAATCTCATATGCAACTGTAGGTACACACACTTACACTGTACGTGAAGTTGCTGGAACAGATACAAACATTGATTACGATCCAATGAACGCAGTTGTGACTGTAAATGTCACAAAAGACGCTCAAACAGGTCTTTTGAATGCTGCAGTTACAATGCCAGCTGACACTGAGTTCAACAACTATGTTGTTGCTCCAGTTGTGACTAAGTTCGACTTTACTAAGAAATTGGCAGGTCGTGAACTTAAAGCAGGTGAATTCAGCTTCGTATTGAAAGATGCTGCTACAGGTGCAGTAGTTGAAACAGTTAAGAATGATGCTGCTGGTAACGTTTCATTCTCTAACTTGTCATTCGACAACACTAAAGTAGGTACTCATACTTATACAGTAGAAGAAGTTATCCCAGCCAACAAAGAGTTTGGTATGACTTACGATAAGATGAAAGCTACTGTTACAGTTGAAGTTGCTAAGAACGGTCATTCATTGACTACGGTTACAAACGTATCTTCAACTGGTGGGGTTGATGCCAACGGTAATGCAACTGACGGTACTGCCGATAAAGAATTCAACAACAAAGTCACTCCTCCGAACACTCCTGAATTCCAACCAGAAAAATTCGTTGTAAGTAAAGAAAAATATGATATCACTGGTCATAAATTGACTGATGATGACGATGATGTTCCTGGTGACGAGTACACAGCAACAAATGCAAATCCATATGTTGATGGTGTTGACAACAACGAACCAGAAAACTTGAATACTAAGACTGTTGAACGCGGTTCTAAATTGGTATACCAAGTATGGCTTGATACTACTAAATTCACAGAAGCTAACAACATCCAATACGTTGGTGTATCTGATACATACGATGCAGATAAATTGACAGTTAACGCTTCAGATATCAAGGCTTACGATTCAGTTACTGGTGCAGATGTGACTAACAAGTTCGACATCACAGTTGAAAATGGTACAATCACTGCAACTTCTAAAGCAGATTTCATCAAAGATAAAGTAAACAACCCAGTTATCGATACTACTAAGTTCGAATTTGGTCGTTACTATAAATTTGATATTCCAGCAACTGTTAAAGAATCTGTTAAAGCTGGTGCTGATATTGAAAATACAGCCAACCAAACAGTTCACGTTTACAACCCAGTAAGCAAGACAGTTGAAACACCACACAAACCAACACAAAAACGTGTTAACAGTGTTCCAGTTCCACTTGACCTTAACTTCACTAAGACTCTTGCCGGACGTACGCTTCAAGCTAACGAATTCGAATTCATCTTGAAGAAAGATGGTGCTGAAGTTGAACGTGCTCACAATGATGCAAGCGGTAAAGTAAACTTCAAGACACTTGAGTTTGGCCGTGATGATCTTGGCAAGACTTACAACTACACTGTAGAAGAAGTTCGTGGTACTGATAGCACAGTTACTTACGACCCAATGGTTGCAACTGTGAAAGTTGTAGTATCTCACGATGGTACAGCAAAAGCAATCGTAGCAACTGTCACAGATGCTGTTGATAAAGAATTTAACAATACCGTAACTCCACCAACAGAACCTAAGTTCCAACCAGAGAAATACGTTGTATCTAAAGCAAAATTCGATATCACAGGTACTAAGCTCGTTGATGACGATTCTGAATTGACAGATAAATATGGTGAAACAAATACAAACCCATATGTCGATAATACAAACAACAACGAAGCAGAAAACTTGAATACTAAGTCAGTTGAACGTGGCTCTAAACTTTACTACCAAGTATGGTTGGATACAACTAAGTTTGATGCAAACAACAAGGATAACATCCAAACAGTAGGTATCACAGATAACTACGACAAGGATAAATTGACTGTTAATGCATCAGACATCAAGGTTTACGATTCAGTCACTGGTGCAGACGTAACTAACAAGTTCGATATCTCTGATAACAACGGTGTTCTTACAGCTAACCTTAAAGCCGGCTTCACTAAGTCACTTGGCGACGCTGAAAACACTCAAATCATTGATACAACTAAATTCGAGTTTGGACGTTACTATAAATTTGATATCCCAGCAACAGTGAAAGACGATGTCGCAGCTGGTGCCGATATTGAAAACAAAGCAGCCCAAGTAGTTAACTACTACAACCCAGTAAGCAAGACAGTTGAAAAACCAAACAAACCAACTGAAAAACGTGTTAACAGTGTTCCAATCTCAGTAGAGTTCAACTTCACTAAGAAATTGGAAGGCCGTGCACTTAAAGCTGGCGAATTCACATTCGAGTTGAAAGATAGCGACAATGTTGTTATCGCAACTACAACCAACGACGCAGACGGTAACTTCAAGTTCTCTCCAGTTGATTACACAAACAAAGCTGGTGAAACTGTTACAGCCCTTAAATACAAGAAGGGTCAAGAAGGTACTTACACTTACACTGTAACAGAGGTTAAAGGTACTGACTCAACTGTCACATACGACCCAATGGCTGCAGTTGTAACTGTTAAAGTCAGTCACGATGGTACTGCCAAAGCATTGATCACAAACGTGACAGATCCTGCCGATAAAGAATTCAACAACCGTGTCACTCCACCAACAGAACCTAAGTTCCAACCAGAGAAATACGTTGTATCTAAGGCGAAATTCGATATCACAGGTACGAAGCTTGTTGATGACGATTCTGAATTGACAGATAAATATGGTGAAACTAACGCTAACCCATATGTCGACAATACAAACAACAACGAAGCTGAAAACTTGAACACCAAGACAGTTGAACGTGGATCTAAACTTTACTACCAAGTATGGTTGGATACAACTAAGTTTGATGCAAACAACAAGGATAACATCCAAACAGTAGGTATCACAGATAACTACGACAAGGATAAATTGACTGTTACTGCTTCAGACATCAAGGTTTACGATTCAGTTACTGGCGCAGATGTAACTAACAAGTTCGATATCTCTGATAACAACGGTGCTCTTACAGCTAACCTTAAAGCAGGCTTCACTAAGTCACTTGGCGACGCTGAAAACACTCAAATCATTGATACTACTAAGTTCGAATTTGGTCGCTACTATAAATTTGATATCCCAGCAACAGTTAAAGACGATGTCGCAGCTGGTGCCGATATTGAAAACAAAGCAACTCAAGTTGTGAACTACTACAACCCAGTAAGCAAGACAGTTGAAAAACCAAATAAACCAACTGAAAAACGTGTTAACAGTGTTCCAGTTCCACTTGATCTTAAATTCACGAAAGCTCTTGAAGGTCGTCAATTGAAAGATCAAGAGTTCACATTCGTTCTTAAGAAAGACGGCAACGTTGTTGAAACAGTTAAGAATGATGCGACTGGTAAGGTTAACTTCACTCAACTTAAGTTTGGTAAAGATGATCTTGGTAAGACTTACAACTACACTGTAGAAGAAGTTCGTGGTACTGATAGCACCGTTTCTTACGACCCAATGGTTGCAACTGTGAAAGTTGTGGTTTCTCATGATGGTACAGCTAAAGCAATCGTAGCGAATGTAACAGATGCTGCTGATAAAGAGTTCAACAACCGTGTAACTCCACCAGAAGAACCTAAGTTCCAACCAGAGAAGTATGTATTGAATGCAGAGAAATTCTCAATCACTGATAACAAACTTCTCGACGATGATTCTGAATTGGCTGACAAGTACGCAGATACAAATGCCAACCCATATGCGGATGGTACTGCCAACAACGAAGCTGAAAACATCAATACTAAGACTGTTAACCGTGGCGACAAGTTGGTTTACCAAGTATGGTTGGATACAACTAAATTTGACGCTAACAACAAGGATAACATCCAAACAGTTGGTATCTCAGATGACTTCGACGAAACTAAGTTGGAACTTGACGCTACTAAGATTAAAGCGTATGACTCTGTAACAGGCGATGATGTAACTTCTAAATTCGATATCACTGTTAACAATGGTGTGATTACAGCTAACCTTAAAGCCGGCTTCACGAAGTCACTTGGCGACGCTGAAAACACTCAAATTATTGATACAACTAAGTTCGCATTTGGACGTTACTACAAGTTCGACATCCCAACAACAGTTAAAGCTGATGTTCCTGGCGGTGCAGACATTGAAAATACTGCAGCTCAAGTTGTAAACTACTACAACCCAACAACTAAGAAAGTTGAAAAACCAAGCAAACCAACTGAAAAACGTGTAAACAACGTTCCAGTTGAAGTGTCATTCAACTTCACTAAACGTTTGGAAGGTCGTGAGCTTAAAGCCAACGAATTCAACTTCGTGCTTAAAGATTCAACAGGTAAAGTTGTTGAAACAGTAAGCAATGATGCGGCTGGTAATGTTAAATTCTCACCACTCAGCTTCAAGAAAGGTGAAGAAGGCGTTCACAACTACACTGTAGAAGAAGTTAAGGGAACAGACGCAACTGTCGCTTACGATACAATGAAAGCAACTGTAGCAATCACAGTATCACACGACGGTACAGCTAAAGCCCTTGTAGCAACTGTAGGTGCAATCGCTGATAAAGAGTTCAATAACCGTGTAACTCCACCAGAAGAACCTAAGTTCAATCCTGAAAAATATGTTGTTTCTGAAGAGAAATTCGATATCACAGGTGACAAGCTCGTTGATGATGACAAAGAGTTGGCAGACAAGTACGCAGATACAAATGCCAACCCATATGCGGACGATGCATCTAACAACGAAAAACAAAACTTGAACACTAAGACTGTTAACCGTGGCGACAAGTTGGTTTACCAAGTATGGTTGGATACAACTAAATTTGACGCTAACAACAAGGATAACATCCAATCTGTTGGTATCACTGATGACTACGATGAAGCTAAGTTGAATCTTGACGCTACTAAGATTAAAGCTTACGATTCAGTAACAGGTGATGATGTAACTTCTAAATTCGATATCGCTGTGAACAATGGTGTGATTACAGCTAACCTTAAAGATGGCTTCACTAAGTCACTTGGCGACGCAGAAAATACTCAAATCATCGACACAACTAAATTCGCATTTGGACGTTACTACAAGTTCGACATCCCAACAACCGTTAAAGCTGATGTTCCTGGCGGTGTGGATATCGAAAATACAGCAGCTCAAGTTGTAAACTACTACAACCCAACAACTAAGAAAGTTGAAAAACCAAGCAAACCAACTGAAAAACGTGTAAACAACGTTCCAGTTGAAGTGTCATTCAACTTCACTAAACGTTTGGAAGGTCGTGAGCTTAAAGCTAACGAATTTACATTCGAGTTGAAGGATGCAGCAGGTAAAGTTGTTGAAACTGTTAAGAATGATGCAGCTGGTAACGTTGCATTCTCACCACTCAGCTTCAAGAAGGGTGAAGAAGGCGTTCACAACTACACTGTAGAAGAAGTTAAGGGCACAGATTCAACTGTTACATACGATACAATGAAAGCGAATGTAACAGTAACCGTTAAACACGACGGAACTGCTAAACTTCTCGTAGCAACTGTTGGTGAAATCGCTGATAAAGAGTTTAATAACCGTGTAACTCCACCAAAAGAACCTAAGTTCAACCCTGAAAAATATGTTGTTTCTGAAGCGAAATTTGACGTAACAGGTACAAAACTCGTTGACGATGATAAAGAATTGGCAAACAAGGTTGCGGATACAAACGCTAACCCATACGCTGATGATGCATCAAACAACGAATTGGAAAACTTGAATACTAAGTCAGTTAAACGTGGTCAAAAACTTTACTACCAAGTATGGCTTGACACTACTCAATTTGACGCAAACAACAAGGACAACATCCAAACAGTTGGTATCACAGATGACTTCGATGAAACTAAGTTGACTGTGAATGCATCAGAAATCAAGGTATACGATTCAGTATCAGGTGCCGATGTTACATCTAAGTTCGATATCTCACTCGCTAACGGTGTAATCACAGCTAACCTTAAAGATGGCTTCACTAAGTCACTTGGTGACGCTGAAAACACTCAAATCATTGATACAACTAAGTTCGAGTTTGGACGCTACTATAAATTTGATATTCCTGCAACAGTGAACGCTGACGTTCCTGGCGGTGCAGATATTGAAAATACAGCAGCCCAAGTTGTTAACTACTATAACCCAACAACTAAGAAGGTTGAAAAACCAAACAAACCAACTGAAAAACGTGTAAATAGTGTTCCAGTTGATATCGAATTCAACTTCACTAAACGTTTGGAAGGTCGTGAACTTAAAGCTAACGAATTCAACTTCGTGCTTAAAGATGCTTCAGGTAAAGTTCTTGAAACAGTAAGCAATGACGCGGCTGGTAACGTTAAATTCTCTAAACTTGAGTTCAAGAAGGGTCAAGAAGGCGTTCACAACTACACTGTAGAAGAAGTTAAGGGCACAGATTCAACTGTTACATACGATACAATGAAAGCGAATGTAACAGTAACCGTTTCACATGACGGAACTGCTAAACTTCTCGTAGCGAAAGTTGGCGAAATCGCTGATAAAGAGTTCAACAACACTGTTCGTCCTCCAGAAGAACCTAAGTTTAAACCAGAGAAATACGTTCTTAGCAAAGATAATGGTAAGTTTGATATCACTGGTACTAAGCTTGTTGATGATGATAAAGAGTTGAAAGATAAGTATGCAGAAACAAATGCAAACCCTTATGCTGATGATCCATCAAACAACGAAGTAGAAAACATCAATACTAAAGCTGTTAAACGTGGCGATATTATCAACTACCAAGTATGGCTTGATACAAATCAATTTGATGCAAACAACAAGGATAACATCCAAACTGTTGGTATCACTGATGATTACGATGAAGCTAAATTGGATGTAGTTGCATCAGAAATCAAGGCTTATGATGGTAAGACTGGTGCAGATGTAACAGATAAATTCGATATCACAGTTAATAACGGTGTGATTACAGCTAACCTTAAAGATGGCTTCACTAAGTCACTTGGCGACGCTGAAAATACTCAAATCATTGACACTACTAAGTTCGAATTTGGACGTTACTACAAGTTTGTCATCCCAGCTAAAGTAAGCAGTGGTGCATTTGATGGTGCTGAAATTGTAAATACAGCAGCTCAGCTCGTTCACTACTATAACCCAACAACTAAGAAAGTTGAAACACCTAAGGTACCAACTGAAAAACGTGTCAACAATGTTCCAACAGCTATTGAGTTGGTATTTGGTAAGACACTTAACGGACGTCAGTTGAAAGATCAAGAATTCAGCTTCGTACTTAAAGATTCAGAAGGTAAAGAAATTGAAACTGTTAAGAACGATGCAGAAGGTAAGGTTAAGTTCCATACTATCAATTATGCTAAGGCAGATATTGGTAAGACATTCAACTACACTGTAGAAGAAGTTAAGGGAACTGATAAGACAGTTACTTACGACCCAATGAAAGTCAATGTTACTGTTACAGTTGTTCAACCTTCACCAGGTGCTCAATTAACAACTGTCGTTTCTTACGCTACAGTAGGTGGAGATGCTTACGGTGCAGACGATCGTGTCTTCGATAACGAGGTTAACCCTAACTTCAAACCTGAAAAATATGTTGTTTCAGAACCAAGCTTTGACATCATTGGTAACAAACTTGCCGATGACGATGATTCAGCTGATAAAGTTGAAATCCAAAACTTGAATGGTAAGACCCTCAAACGTGGTCAAAAGATCTACTATCAAGTATGGCTTGACACTCGTGACTTCACAGCAGAAAGCAATCTTCAAACTGTAGGTATCACTGATAACTACGAAGAAGATAAGCTTGATATCAATCCTGCTGAAATCAAAGTTTACGATGGTAAGACTGGTGCAGATGTTACTGATAAGTTCGACATCAAGGTTGAAAACGGTGTTCTCTATGGTTCATCTAAAGCAAGCTTGACTAAGCCTATCAGCGATAAAGATGCAACTCCAGTTATCGATACAACTAAATTCGAGTTTGGTCGTTACTATAAATTTGATATCCCAGCAACTGTTAAGGATATTAAAGAAAACGACGGTGTTGAAATTGAAAATACAGCCAACCAAACTATCCACCAATACAACCCTTACAATAAGAAAGTTACAACTCCTAACAAACCAACTCAAACACGTGAAAACAACGTTCCAGTTCCACTCGAGTTCGATTATACTAAACGACTTGAAGGACGTGAGTTGACTGCAGGTGAGTTCAGCTTCGTATTGAAAGATCAAAACAACAAGGTTCTTCAAACAGTAACCAACGATAAAGATGGTCACATCAAGTTTGAAAAACTCTTGTTCAGCAAAGCAGATCTTGGTAAGACATTCACTTACACTGTGGAAGAAGTACCAGGTAAAGATACTACTGTATCTTACGATGGAATGGTAGCTAAAGTAACTGTTGAAGTTACTAAAGAAGGTAAAGTTCTTAAGACTGTTGCTAACTACTCTGCAAATGGCGGTAACGCTTCTGGCGCTAACGACAAAGAGTTCAACAACAAAGTTCGCCCACCAGAAACACCTAAGTTCCAACCAGAAAAATATGTTGTTTCTGAAGCAAAATTCGATATCACAGGTACTAAGCTCGTTGATGATGATAAAGAATTGGCTAACAAGGTTGCAGATACAAATGCTAACCCTTACGCTGATGACGCATCAAACAACGAATTGGAAAACTTGAATACTAAGTCAGTTAAACGTGGTGAAAAGATTTACTACCAAGTATGGCTTGACACTACTCAATTTGACGCCAACAACAAGGATAACATCCAAACAGTTGGTGTATCAGATGACTACGATGAAACTAAGTTGACTGTGAATGCTTCAGACATTAAGGCATACGACTCAGTAACAGGTGACGATGTAACATCTAAGTTCGACATTTCAATCGAAGGTGGTAAGATTGTTGCTAACCTTAAAGATGGCTTCACTAAGTCACTTGGCGATGCTGAAAATACTCAAGTTATCGACACTACTAAGTTCGCCTTTGGACGCTACTATAAATTTGATATTCCTGCAACAGTGAACGCAAACGTTCCTGGCGGTGTGGATATTGAAAATACAGCAGATCAAGTTGTTCACTACTACGATCCAACTCATAAATCTGTTGAAAAACCTAACAAACCAACTGAAAAACGTGTTAACAGTGTTCCAGTTGAAGTCGGATTCAACTTCACTAAACGTTTGGAAGGTCGTGAGCTTAAAGCTAACGAATTCACATTCGAGTTGAAGGATGCAGCAGGTAAAGTTGTTGAAACTGTTAAGAATGATGCAGCTGGTAACGTTAAATTCTCTAAACTTGAATTCAAGAAAGGCCAAGAGGGCGTTCACAAGTACACAGTAGAAGAAGTCAAAGGAACTGATGCAACTGTTACATACGATACAATGAAAGCGAATGTAACAATCACAGTTTCTCATGATGGTACTGCTAAAGCTCTTGTAGCGACTGTTGGTGAAATTGCTGATAAAGAATTCAACAATGCTGTTCGTCCACCAGAAAAACCTAAGTTCCAACCAGAAAAATATGTTGTTTCTGAAGCGAAATTCGACGTAACAGGTACTAAACTTGTTGATGATGATAAAGAATTGGCTAATAAGGTTGCAGATACAAATACCAACCCTTACGCTGATGATGCATCAAACAACGAATTGGAAAACTTGAATACTAAGTCAGTTAAACCTGGTCAAAAACTTTACTACCAAGTATGGCTTGATACAACTCAATTTGACGCTAACAACAAGGATCATATCCAAACTGTTGGTATCACTGATGACTACGATGAAACTAAGTTGGATGTCGATGCATCAGCAATCAAGGCTTACGATTCAGTATCAGGTGCGGATGTAACTTCTAAGTTCGACATTAAGGTTGAAAATGGTGTTGTTACAGCTAACCTTAAAGATGGCTTCACTAAGTCACTTGGCGATGCTGAAAACACTCAAGTTATCGACACTACTAAGTTCGCCTTTGGACGCTACTATAAATTTGATATTCCTGCAACAGTGAAAGCAGACGTCGCTGGCGGTGTGGATATCGAAAATACAGCAGCCCAAGTTGTTAACTACTACAACCCAACAACTAAGAAAGTTGAAAAACCAAACGTACCAACTGAAAAACGTGTTAACAGTGTTCCAATTTCAGTAGAATTCAACTTCACTAAACGTTTGGAAGGCCGTGAGCTTAAAGCTAACGAATTCAGCTTCGTGCTTAAAGATTCAGAAGGTAAGACTCTTGAAACTGTAAGCAATGACGCTAAAGGTAACGTTAAGTTCAAAGCTATTGAGTACAAGAAAGGCCAAGAAGGCACTTACAAGTACACAGTAGAAGAAGTTAAAGGTACTGACGGTACTGTTCAATACGACGGTATGAAAGCTCTTGTCACTGTTGAAGTATCACATGATGGTAAAGCGAAAGCTCTTATCACTAAGGTTACTGATCCAGCAGATAAAGAATTCAACAATACTGTTCGTCCACCAGAAAAACCTAAGTTCCAACCAGAGAAATACGTTGTTTCTAAAGAAAAATTCGATATCACTGGTATGAAACTTGTTGATGATGATGCTGAGTTGAAAGATAAAGTAGGCGATACTAATAAAGATCCTTACGCTGACAGCACAGCTAATAACGAAGCTGAAAACCTTAATACTAAGACACTCAAGAAAGGTGATAAGTTTGTTTACCAAGTATGGCTTGATACAAACAACTTCACTGACGCTCAAAATATCCAATCTGTTGGTGTTACAGATAAATATGACAGCGAAAACTTGAACATCAATGTCGCAGATATTAAAGCATACGACTCTGTAACAGGAGAAGATGTGACAGCTAAGTTTGACATCAAGGTTGAAAATGGTGTAATCACTGCAACATCTAAGTCTGACCTTACTAAGTCACTCGGTGATGCAGAAAATACTCAAGTGATCGATACTGCTAAATTGGCATTCGGACGCTACTACAAGTTCGATATTCCTGCAACTATCAAAGGCACTGCTAAAGATGGTGTAGACATCGAAAATACTGCGTCACAAATCGTTCACCAATACGACCCAACTAAGAAATCTGTTGAAAAACCAGAAAAACCAACAGAAAAACGTGTAGTCAATATCCCAACTAAGGTTGAGTTTGAATTCACTAAGAAACTTGAAGGTCGTGAACTTAAAGCTGGTGAGTTTAGCTTCGTACTTAAAGACAGCAAGGGTAATGTGATCGAAACTGTAAGCAATGATGCTAACGGTAAGATCAAGTTCTCAGCTCTTGAGTACAAACGTGGTGAAGAAGGTACTCACGTCTACACAGTAGAAGAAGTACAAGGTAACGATGCAACTGTTACCTACGATAAGATGGTAGCTACAGTCGTTGTTTCTGTATCTAAAGACGGTAAAGTCTTGACAGCAACTTCTCAATTGCCAGAAGATACTGAGTTCAACAACATTGTGACACCACCAACTCCTCCAACACCACCAACACCACCAACGCCACCAACACCACCAACGCCACCAACACCACCAACTCCTCCAACACCAGTGGTTCCACCAGTGACACCACCAACTACACCAGAAGCTCCTAAAGGACCAGCTCTCCCTGAAACAGGTGACGATGCGTCTATGGCAGCTATGGCTCTCGGAGGAATCCTTGCGGCAGCTGGACTTGGTTTGGCAGGAAAACGCAAAAAAGAAGACTAAAATAGTAAAAAAGGTCAAAACCCTCAATATAGTTAGTTAGACTATTTCAGTTTTCGAAAAAGAGACTCATCCCGAAAGGGGTGGGTCTCTTTTGTGATGTTCAAAGTGATGAATACCTTTTTTGGGCTTTATGTCAACTGTAGTGGATGATGAAAAGCTAACATCTAGAGAGAACCTGATAGGTTTTCTCTTTTTGTGTGTTCAGAGTGATGAAGACACTCTTCTTAAAGTTGATAAAGTTTTTAAACCAAATTCCAACCGTTTGATGTTTTTGATCAACGTATTAGTCGCTTCAAGTTTCGCGCTTTGAATAGTCCGTTTCTAGCGCATTTCTGATGTATGGTTTGTGTCTAAGGAAGGTCCTAAAGACAGTTTAAAAGTAGTGATTGACCTTGTTCATATTTTCCGCTATGAGTTCAAAGAACTCATCTACTCTCTTCTCCTGAAAGTGAAATAGTAAGAGTTGGTAAAGATTATAGTAGTCGCAGAGTTCCTCTGAGAAATTCAGTGTCTTTTCAATGACTTTATGTGGTTCTAAAGTTTGGCGGAAGGCCTTTGAGTAAAAAGGGGTGAGAGATAACTTACGGCAGTCCTCTTGGAAGAGTCTCCAGTGATTTTTCAAGGTTCGATAGGGTAGTGATTTCTTGATGAAATGATTCATAATCGCAATCCTAGTCTTAAAAATAGTGGCTCTATAATCTCTATAGTAGTTTTATCTATTACAGATATTATAGAGCACTTTTTAATTATTCAGTCAAAAACAAAATTTTATGGAAGAAATAAAATATTAAAAATACTGATATCTTTTCAATTTAATTACATTAATAAATCTAAAAACTTGTATATTTATACTTGAATCTTAGTTTTATTATGAGTGTATCTATAAATATTGAAGATGTAAAAGGTAAGAATCATTCTATGATTCGAAAATTGTAAGACTTTTAAAAAGTAATATATGTTGATATTGTAAGATGTTATAAATGCTTTAAATACAATGATTAATTTATGTTTTGAATTATATATGTAAAGTTGTATAGGTTCTGTATAAAAAGAAGGTGTTAGAAAATAATACTTTGAAAAGAATAATGTTTAAGTTATTAAAAAAAATAGGGTAAACTAATTTTATAATGGTAAAATATTGATTCAATTCTAATTATATGATATATTTGACGTTAGGGAAATTCAATTGAAATTATTTTTAGAAGAGACAAGAGTAATCAAAATCTAATGATTGCTTGTCTAGGAGGAAAGATGGGTAAAGATATCTTTAGTAAGAAGAGTCGTTTCTCGATTCGTAAATTGAATATTGGAGTCTGCTCGGTCTTGCTTGGTACTTTGATCATGATTGGTCACACAGCTCAAGCGGATGAAACGACATCTGATGGAGCAACAGTTGCAGCTACAGCTGTAAGTGCAAGTCAAGGTGAAGGAGTCGCGGCTACAACTTCGCCAACTACAGCACCAGAAAGTGTCTCAACTACTACGGTAACACCAGCTGCCACTGAAACAGTCGCAGCGACGCCGGTTGCACCTACAACATCAGTTGCACCAAGTGCAGCAGTAAGTTCGGAAGCGCCAGCTTCAACAAGTGTTGCAAGTTCAGCGCCGGCAAATTCAGTAGCGGCATCAACAAGTCCAGTAGTTGCTTCAGAAGTTACAGGCTCAGCAAATGTATCAACCGCAAAACCAGCAACTGCATCTGAGGCACCTCGTTCAGTCACAGCTTCTACAACACCATCAACTACAGCAAGCTCAGAGAGCGCTATCACAAATAATATTAGTGCGTCAGAAACTGCAAATGCGTCTCGTGTACGTAGTCGTCGAAGTATCGCACAAGGAGCAACACGTTCAGCATCAACTACAACACGTGCGTCAGATGGTGCACAAAACCTTGATTATTCTAACAAAGAAAATGCTCAAGATTACGTACAGATTAGCTACGAAGTAGACAAGGCTAATAACGTTCTTCATTGGACTGTTCTTGATAATCCTGGTCGAAAAGCGAATGCCGCTAGTGGTTATGTTTACTTTACTATCCCTAAAGATTCTGTTGGCGCACCCACAAACTGGCAAGTTGTTCAAACTGACAAAAATGGAAAAGTAGTCAATACGCGTAATTACTGGAAGGATAATGATGGATCATACTTGATGGGTCAAAATGGTAGAATGGATACCTATACAGGCTCTGAAATGACTCAACGTTTGACCCAACTTTACAAAGATATAAAAAATCCAGCAATTCAAGGAAATGAAGCAGCGGTAGCGGCTCAAACAGCAGAACGTTCACAAGCTTTGTATACGATGACAGCGGATAATAATGCCATTCGTAATGTTATGTGGACGATTACATTTGACACACCGATCGTAGATAAATCTAAGCCACTTGACTATGTTGCAGGTATGCAAGGAACAGGAGTTATTGGCGGAAGAACGAATATTATGACTGGTTATGCGGATAACTTCATTGATAATGAAAGTTCAAAATTCCAAGCAGTAGCAGTCAAAGAAAAGTATACTGCAAAAGTTGGTGGAAGTTTTGATGCTACTCCGGCTAATTATGTAACCAATAAAGCTGGAACACCAGAATTCCCAAATAACTATCGTGGTGCAACAACATTTGCATGGAAAGACGGCCAAGCTCCAACTGCTACACAAGCAGGTACTTATACAAAAACCGTAGTGGTTACTTACCCAGCTCATTATAATCAAGCTCCACAAGAAGTGACAATTACTTTTGAAGTTCAAGGTGAAACACCAAAACCAGTTGCACCAGCAAGTCAGGTTCCAGAAATTACTTCAAATCTTAATGGTAAAGCAAGTACACCAGCTGATGTGACTGTAAATGCAACAGCAGGCTCAACTGTAAAACTTTATAATAATGATGGCGTTATGATCGGTGAAGCAGTAGCAAACGACCAAGGTGTAGCCACTGTTCACCCTACAAATAGCCTTCCAGAAGGAGAAATTACAGCTACCTCAACACCAGCAGGTGGAAGTGAGTCAGCTAAGAGTGCACTGATTACAGTTACAAAAACACAGTTGACCTATGTAGGTGGAGGAGTTAGTGGTGATAATTACACTCAACTTTTGGTTACCGAGTCACATCTTACAGTTTACCCAGGTGATCCTGTCAATGTAACAATTCAAGCAGCAGGATCACCGTCAGTTGAAAGATTTTGGATTCCTAATAATCCTTATTTGGCAAAAGGACTAGCATATACGAATGATTCTAATGGTGGTTTTCTGGATACAGCTGGCTCAAATACTTATAGACAGCGTAAGGCATACTATCGTGGTAATGTTGATATGACGCAGTCTGCAGGTAGTTCCACTGCTACCTATGCTGTTAAAAATAAAAATGGGAAAGTAGTAACGAGAAATCTTACAATTACCGTTCTTGAGACAGCTAAGAAGTATGAGCCAACTCCTGGAGGAGCAAAAGTAGAAGTTGCTGATCCTAATAATATAAGTGCAACTGAGAAGGCAGCTATTGAAAAAACGGTTGGAGACGCGAATACTGCGCTTCCACAAGGAACAACATACGTTGCGGATGAAAAGGGTAATGTTACTATTACTTATCCTGATAAATCAGTAGATAAAATTGCTGCTGCATACTTAGTTACACCTGCAAAAGACACCACAGCTCCAGATAAACCAGTAGTGAATACAGATCTTATAGGAAAAGCTGGCACTAAGCCATCAGTAGAAGTAACTGCAGAACCAGGCTCAACTGTTGCCCTTTACGATAAAGATAACAACAAGATCGGTGAAGGAACGGCTGCTAGCAATGGTAAAGTAACCATTACTCCAACTGTTGATATTCCAGCAGGGAAAGTGACAGCTAAAGCGACAGATGCAGCTGGTAATACATCGGTAGCAAGTGATCCTAAAGTGGCGACAGACACCACAGCCCCAGCGAAACCAGTTGTGAATACAGACCTTACAGGAAAAGCTGGCACTAAGCCATCAGTAGAAGTAACTGCAGAACCAGGTTCAACTGTTGCCCTTTACGACAAAGATGGTAACAAGATTGGTGAAGGAACGGCTGCTAGCAATGGTAAAGTAACCATCACGCCAACAGTTGCTATTCCAGTAGGTAATGTAACAGCTAAAGCAACTGACCCATCAGGAAACACATCAGACGCAAGTGATCCTAAAGTAGCGACAGACACCACAGCCCCAGCGAAACCAGTAGTGAATACAGACCTTACAGGAAAAGCTGGCACTAAGCCATCAGTAGAAGTAACTGCAGAACCAGGCTCAACTGTTGCTCTTTACGATAAAGACGGTAATAAGATTGGTGAAGGAACGGCTGCTAGCAATGGTAAAGTAACCATTACTCCAACCGTCGATATTCCAGCAGGGAATGTGACAGCTAAAGCAACTGACCCATCAGGAAACACATCAGATGCGAGTGATCCAAAAGTGGCGACAGATACAACAGCGCCAGCGAAACCAGTAGTCGCTACAGACCTTACAGGCAAAGCCGGCACTAAGACTCCAGTTGAAGTCAGTGCAGAACCAGGCTCAACTGTTGCTCTTTACGATAAAGATGGCAACAAGATTGGTGAAGGAACGGCTGCTAGCAATGGTAAAGTAACCATCACGCCAACAGTTGCTATTCCAGTAGGTAATGTAACAGCCAAAGCGACAGACCCATCAGGAAACACATCAGACGCAAGTGATCCTAAAGTGGCGACAGACACCACAGCCCCAGCGAAACCAGTTGTGAACACAGACCTTACAGGTAAAGCCGGAACTAAGCCATCAGTAGAAGTAACTGCAGAACCAGGTTCAACTGTTGCTCTTTACGATAAAGATGGTAACAAGATTGGTGAAGGAACGGCTGCTAGCAATGGTAAAGTAACCATTACGCCAACCGTTGCTATTCCAGCAGGTAATGTGACAGCAAAAGCGACAGACCCATCAGGAAACACATCAGATGCGAGTGATCCTAAAATAGCGACAGATACAACAGCGCCAGCGAAACCAGTAGTCGCTACAGACCTCACAGGCAAAGCCGGCACTAAGACTCCAGTTGAAGTCAGTGCAGAACCAGGCTCAACTGTTGCCCTTTACGATAAAGATGGTAACAAGATTGGTGAAGGAACGGCTGCTAGCAATGGTAAAGTAACCATCACGCCAACAGTTGCTATTCCAGTAGGTAATGTAACAGCTAAAGCAACTGACCCATCAGGAAACACATCAGATGCGAGTGATCCTAAAGTGGCGACAGATACCACAGCCCCAGCGAAACCAGTAGTCGCTACAGACCTTACAGGTAAAGCCGGAACTAAGCCATCAGTAGAAGTAACTGCAGAACCAGGTTCAACTGTTGCTCTTTACGATAAAGATGGTAACAAGATTGGTGAAGGAACGGCTGCTAGCAATGGTAAAGTAACCATCACGCCAACAGTTGCTATTCCAGCAGGGAATGTGACAGCCAAAGCGACAGATGCGGCTGGTAACACATCAGACGCAAGTGATCCTAAAGTGGCGACAGATACAACAGCTCCAGCGAAACCAGTAGTGAATACAGACCTAACAGGTAAAGCAGGCACTAAGCCATCAGTAGAAGTAAGCGCAGAACCAGGCTCAACTGTTGCTCTTTACGATAAAGACGGCAACAAGATTGGTGAAGCGACAGCAGGCGCAGATGGTAAAGCTACCATCACGCCAACCGTCGACATTCCAGCAGGGAATGTGACAGCGAAAGCGACAGATGCAGCTGGTAATACATCAGTTGCAAGTGATCCTAAAGTGGCGACAGACACCACAGCCCCAACGAAACCAGTAGTGAATACAGACCTTACAGGAAAAGCTGGAACTAAGCCATCAGTAGAAGTAACTGCAGAACCAGGCTCAACTGTTGCTCTTTACGATAAAGACGGTAATAAGATTGGTGAAGGAACGGCTGCTAGCAATGGTAAAGTAACCATCACGCCAACAGTTGCTATTCCAGTAGGTAATGTAACAGCTAAAGCAACTGACCCATCAGGAAACACATCAGACGCAAGTGATCCTAAAGTAGCGACAGACACCACAGCCCCAGCGAAACCAGTAGTGAATACAGACCTTACAGGAAAAGCTGGAACTAAGCCATCAGTAGAAGTAACTGCAGAACCAGGCTCAACTGTTGCTCTTTACGATAAAGACGGTAATAAGATTGGTGAAGGAACGGCTGCTAGCAATGGTAAAGTAACCATCACGCCAACAGTTGCTATTCCAGCAGGGAATGTGACAGCCAAAGCGACAGATGCGGCTGGTAACACATCAGACGCAAGTGATCCTAAAGTGGCGACAGATACAACAGCTCCAGCGAAACCAGTAGTGAATACAGACCTAACAGGTAAAGCAGGCACTAAGCCATCAGTAGAAGTGAGCGCAGAACCAGGTTCAACTGTTGCTCTTTACGATAAAGATGGCAACAAGATTGGTGAAGGAACGGCTGCTAGCAATGGTAAAGTAACCATCACGCCAACTGTTGATATTCCAGCAGGTAATGTAACAGCAAAAGCGACAGACCCATCAGGAAACACATCAGATGCGAGTGATCCAAAAGTAGCGACAGATACAACAGCGCCAGCGAAACCAGTAGTCGCTACAGACCTTACAGGCAAAGCAGGCACTAAGACTCCGGTTGAAGTGAGTGCAGAACCAGGTTCAACTGTTGCCCTTTACGATAAAGATGGCAACAAGATTGGTGAAGCGACAGCAGGCGCAGATGGTAAAGCAACCATTACGCCAACTGTTGATATTCCAGCAGGGAATGTGACAGCGAAAGCGACAGATGCGGCAGGTAACACATCAGTTGCAAGTGATCCAGTTGAAGCAACTCGATTACGTACAGATGCTGATAAGAATGATCCAACAGCTAAGGCACAAACAGTAACACCAGGCTCAACCCCAAATGCGCAAGATTCAATTGGTAACGTTGCAGATCTACCAAGTGGAACAACATACGAGTTCAAGACACCAGTAGATACAGCAACTGATGGTGAAAAAGACGCAACAGTTGTTGTGACTTACCCAGATGGTTCAGTAGATGAAGTTCCAGTTAAGGTTACTGTTAAAACTCCAAGCACAGATGCGGATAATAACACACCAGTAGCGAAAGCACAAACAGTAACACCAGGCTCAACCCCAAATGCGCAAGATTCAATTGGTAACGTTGCAGATCTACCAAGTGGAACAACATACGAGTTCAAGACACCAGTAGATACAGCAACTGATGGTGAAAAAGATGCAACAGTCGTTGTGACTTACCCAGATGGTTCAATGGATGAAGTGCCAGTCACTATCAAGGTTATTGATCCTCGCACTGACGCAGATAAGAACACGCCAGCACTTAAAGACCAAACGGTCAACATCGGTGAAACACCAAAAGCTCAAGATTCAATCGGCAATGTCGGTGACCTTCCAAATGGAACTAAGTTCGAATTCAAGACACCAGTGGATACAACAACTCCAGGAGATAAAGAAACAACAGTCGTTGTGACTTACCCAGATGGTTCAACGGATGAAGTGCCAGTCACTATCAAGGTTGTAGATCCTCGCACTGACGCAGATAAGAACACGCCAGCACTTAAAGACCAAACGGTCAACATCGGTGAAACACCAAAGGCGCAAGATTCAATCGGCAATGTCGGTGACCTTCCAAATGGAACTAAGTTTGAATTCAAGACTCCTGTGGATACAACAACTCCAGGGGATAAAGAAACAACAGTCGTTGTGACTTACCCAGATGGTTCAACGGATGAAGTGC